>TARA_B110000967_G_scaffold117902_1_pt1 | contig 12784 bp, 10 predicted proteins | sample TARA_B110000967 | Tara Oceans TARA_B110000967 (sample SAMEA4397903) | marine metagenome | biome: Polar Biome; feature: [DCM] deep chlorophyll maximum layer (ENVO:01000326); material: water (ENVO:00002006), including particulate matter (ENVO:01000060) such as... | depth 35 m
CCTTCTGGAGCTAGCACGTCTACACCTCTCGCAAAACGAGGATCTTCAGGATTACGCTTCATATAGAATGCCTTAATCTCATGTGGCCAGTCATACACCATTATAGGCAAGTCAAATAGTCGAGTAAGTACAGTCTCGTCACTACCGCCAAAATCGTTTCCGTATGTGAAGTCACGGGCAGATTTCAGCCAGTTTGGGATATTGCGTTGCTCTTCTTCTAGTTGTTTGAGCTCATTTTTCAATCCATCGATTTTACTTTGGTTAAAATTGATCACCCCTTTTTTGATGCCTCCAGCAGCTATAGTAGCTTCACGCTCTGCTATCTCAGATTTGGTTTCTAGGATACGAGCATTTACTATTTCTAGATCAGACTCAAGTGTTTTGAGTGAGTTTTGACCTTCTACATCTTTATCTCCTTTCAGTATTTCTACTGCTTCGTCATAGCTTAGTCTGGGAAAAGGTTTTGCTATCGTTTCTAGTTTAGAGATATCTCTACCGAGTATTTCTAGTTCTGCAGAGCACTTCTCCAATACTTCTAATACCACTGATCTTAGAAAAGCTTCTATGGTATCCATGTTTTCAAAGATGTCACAAAAAGCCATCTCTGGCTCTATCATCCAAAACTCAGATAAATGTCTTCTTGTCTTAGACTTCTCAGCTCTAAAGGTAGGTCCAAAAGTATATATCTTGCCCATGGCCATTGCCATAGCTTCACCGTAGAGTTGTCCACTCTGAGTAAGGTATGCCGGCTTTCCATAGTAGTCAGTTTCGAATAAGTCTGTAGTCCCCTCGGCAGCATTTCCTGTGAAGATAGGAGCATCCATTTGTACAAAATCTTGGCCTTGAAAAAAATTGTGAATGGCATAAATAGTACTGTTTCGTACTTTCATTATGGCCCATTGTCTCTGACTACGTAGCCATAAGTGTCTTTTATCTACTAAGAATTCTATCCCGTGTTCTTTATTGGATATTGGATAGTCTTTTGCATTTTGATATACTTTTAGACCTGTAGCATGGAGCTCATATCCTCCCATTTGGCGTTCGTCCACTACCACAGTGCCCGTGATGGCTACAGAACTTTCTTGTCCTAGAGATTTAGCTTCAGTAAATAATTCTTCACCCAAGTCATCTATGCCGAGTATGCATTGGCACATACCCTGTCCGTCACGTAAATTGATAAAAACTACCGTTTTACTTTCTCTTCTGTTGGCTACCCATCCTTTGAGGGTGACCTCTTGTCCTACATATTTTTCTAATTGTTTGGTATGCATTTTGCTACTAGCGTAAATCTTCCTAATTTTGAACTACAAAAGTAAACCCTTATAGCTACTTTTCTATATCCATATGTTAAAACAGCATTTAAGTCAAAAGCTCCTACAGAAGCTAAGCCCACAGCAGATTCAGTTTATTAAACTGTTACAGCTAAACACGCTAAATTTTGAAGAGCGTGTGGAAGAGGAATTACTCGAAAATCCTGCATTAGAAAATGGTAAGGATGAAGAAGATGAAGTGGAGCGTTCATTTGATGAGGTAGACGACTTTGATTATGAAAATACCAAAGAAGAGTTTGACGTCAGTGATTATATGAATGATGATGATGGCGGAGTCCAGCTGAGTGGAGATTATGACGGTGGTGATGAAGATAAAGAGTTTATGCCAGTGGTATATCATATCACTTTTAGAGAGCGACTTATGGAGCAGGTGACCGGTGCACTGAAGACCGCAGAGGAAGAGTTGCTAGCAGATCAGATTATCGGTACGTTGGACGATGATGGTTATCTACGGAGACCTCTCTCTGCCATAAAAAACGATCTGCTTTTTACTCAAAATATAAGAACTACGGTAGAGGACTTGGAGCGAATATTAGGATACATACACCAGTTAGATCCCGCGGGAGTAGGAGCTCGAGACCTGAAGGAATGCTTACTGCTCCAGATAAGACGAAAGCAAGAAATAGGGAATAATGCAGTATATAAACTTGCTTATCAGATGCTAGATGAGATGATGGAAGACTTCTCTAAAAAGCACTATTCCCGTATTCTCAAGAAGTTTGATGTCTCTGAAGATTACCTAAGAGAAACTCTAGAGTTTATATCTAAGCTTAATCCTAAACCCGCACAGTCTGGATCAGAAGGGGCACAAAGTAAGGACTTTATTATCCCAGATTTCATAGTGAAAGAAAGCTATGGGGAGTTAGTGGTTTCTCTAAATCAGAAAAATGCTCCTGAGCTACGAGTGAGTAACTCGTACAATGAGACACTAAAAAGTTATGATGTAAGTAAAGAAAAGACTAAGTCTCAAAAAGATGCAGTACAGTACATCAAGCAAAAACTAGATGGAGCTAAGTGGTTTATAGACTCTGTAAAGCAGCGTCAGAATACATTACTGATCACTATGCGTAAGATTATGGAACTGCAAAAGGAGTTTTTTATGTCTGGAGACTTGTCAGATCTTAGGCCTATGATACTCAAGGATATAGCAGAAGCCATAGAAATGGATATATCGACTATAAGTAGAGTGGCTAGTAGTAAATATGTAGAGACTGACTTTGGTATATTTTTACTGAAAGACTTCTTTACGGAAGGAATCACCACAAGCAGTGGCGAGGAAGTGAGTAACCGTGAGGTGAAGAAAATCTTGCAGCTAGCTATAAATGAGGAGGATAAGAAAAAGCCACTAACTGACGAAGCACTAAAACTAATACTCCAAGAAAAAGGTTATCAGATAGCGAGACGTACGGTAGCCAAATATAGAGAACAACTTAATCAGCCTGTGGCTAGACTACGTAAAGAACTATAAATGAAATTAATACTGAAAATTGGAGCGATCGCTTCACATCCTATCTTTCTGCCTTTTTTTAGTCTACTAGTATATGCACCTCTAGTGGCTAAGTATGGACAGAGTGCTATATTGCTATCTCTTATTTGGATAGCATTTGTATATCTATTTTTACCATTAATATTCTTAAAGTATGTCCGCAAGATAAATTTGGCTGAGCCTAATCTAGAAGAACGAAGGAGTATTTATAAAGCGTACACACTTATTAATTTTGGATTTGCGGTGGTCAGTATATTCATTATGAAGGAGTATTTTAGTTTTTTCATATCCGCTGGGTTTTTGCATGTTTTTATGCTCTTGCTAGCGTTTGTAGATCTCAAAGCGAGTTGGCACACTGCTACTTGGGCGTTCCTGTTTTCAGCCGGTCTTATGGTGATGTATAATTATCAGTTAGTAGGATTAGATCAGATGTTACTTGTAGTTTTAGGGATACTTATTTTAGTAGCTTTCATTCGTTGGAAAGCAAAGGCACATACTCCATTTGAACTTATTATGGGAGTAGCGGCAGGACTGATATCTGCACTTCCTATTCTCTTTTTTTAGCTTTTTTATTATTGTAAATTTTATGACTTTTAATACGATTATTTATACTACGAATCAAGGTGTGACGAGCATCACTCTCAATAGACCTGATAGGTACAATGCATTCAATGAGCAAATGCGTACGGAGCTTCTTGCCGCTATGCAAGCAGCGGAGGTAGATAAAGAGTGCAGAGTAATAGTGCTTAGTGGCTCTGGTAAGGCGTTTTCTTCTGGCCAAGACCTGAAAGATATAGAAGGGAAGAAAATTGATTTTTCAGACTTCCTTAAAACAGGGTATAATCCTATAATACGTGCCATGAGGGATATGCCAAAGCCAATTGTCTGCAAGTTAAACGGCGTAGCAGCAGGGGCTGGATGTTCATTAGCTTTAGCGTGTGATTATATTATAGCACAAGATCAGGCTAGTCTGGTAGAGGTGTTTGTCGGCATAGGTCTAGTGTTGGATTCTGGATCGTCTTATTTTTTACCTCGGTTGGTAGGAAGTGCTAGAGCCTTTGAGCTAGCTACCATGGGGAGTAAAGTTAGTGCTACTAAAGCTGCGGACTGGGGAATGGTTAATAAGGTAGTGAGCATAGAAGAGCTAGAGGAAGAGACTAATAAAATAGCTCAGTACTATGCTAATGCTCCTACTCTAGCTGTAGGTATGATGAAGAAAATGCTCAATGACTCTATGACTAGTAACATAAATGAAGTGCTAGATTATGAGGCACATTATCAGCAAATCGCGGGAGATTCTATGGATTATAAGGAGGGCGTAGCTGCATTTATAGAAAAACGCAAGCCAACGTTTACCGGTAGTTAAGCTTTATGAAATTCCTACATTGAGGTTTGTTCTATTTTAGTATCTTGCGGTTGTATTTTGTACATATGAGAAGATTTTTACACCTATTTTGTTTTAGTATAGTTTTTAGTTTAGCCCCAATGTCTTATGCTCAAGATATTTGCGGTTATCAGGCGTATATAGAGTATTTAGAGAGTGAAAATCCAGGAATAAAACAAAACATAGATGTTACGTTTTTAGAGGCAGTAAAAAAGAGCCGTTTTAAAAATAAGAATACACAAGACACTGTTTACAAAGTGAATATAGTCTTTCACGTAGTGTATAATAACGAGCTCCAAAATGTAAATGATTCATTCGTATATTCACAGCTCAAAGTGCTTAATGACGCGTTTAGACGAACCAATTCAGATACAGTTAATACAAGAGATATTTTTAAGACAGTGGCTGCAGATGTAGGAGTAGAATTTGTGCTTCCCAAGACAGATCCCTTGGGTAATCCTTCTAATGGTATCATTCATGAACAAACAGTCTTCGAAACCTTTGGTAGCCTTCCTACTAATCTTTCTCGGTCAGACTTAGTTAAAAATGGTCAAGTGGGTAGTGCTCCTTGGGATACGGAGAAGTATATGAATGTATGGATATGCGATTTGTCAGCGAATGGTTTTGATGGTTTATTGGGCTATGCCTACCCACCTACAGGTGCTGGTAATTGGGCTGGGAGTAATTCATTTACTTCATCAGATAAGCAAGGTGTAGTGGTGCATTATAAAGTGATAGGAGAAAATAATCCGGAATCTTTAGCTACTGGGAGTAAAACCCTAGTGCACGAAGTAGGACATTATCTAGGTCTTCGTCACATCTGGGGAGATGGAGGGTGTGAAGTAGATGATTTTATGGATGATACTCCACGGGCTAGAGCAGCTAGTAGAGGATGTGATATTGGAGTGAATACCTGCACTGAGCCTGATGGAGGTCAGTTTCCGGATATGTTAGAAAACTATATGGATTACTCCAGCGACGTGTGTCAAAACCTCTTTACCAATGATCAAGCAGCTCAGATGAGAGCTAATTTAACTACCTTTAGGTCAGGAATATATGAGACTGAGATAGCAGTAGAGGATGAGGTGGGTTCTGAGCAGATTTCCTTTGAAGGATCTTTACTATATCCTAATCCTACGCTGAATAAGCTCAATATCTACTTAAAAGAGGTAGATGTCAATAGTAGCTATACGCTATCCATATACACACTATTGGGCCAAGAATGCAAGCAGGTACAGCTTGAGGCTAAGCAGTATCAAGTGTTAACCGGTTTCTTAGATTTACGTGGCATGTACTTATACAGGGTAAGAGTGAATGATAATGATGCCGTTTTGGAAGGTAAAATCATCTTTGGGATGTAGACTTTTGACCGTAGAGCTTAGGCTATTTTTTTAGCTACTTCTTTACTTGCTCAAAAAGCAAGCTGTCCGTGGGATATGCGGAGCTTTTTGGGTTATCTTCGCGATCTATTATGGCACAAGAAGTATTCGATTTAGACTTAATCAAAAAAACGTATCAAAACCTGGGTAGTAAGGTGAAAGCAGCTAGAGATGTGGTAGGAAAGCCGCTGACTTTATCTGAAAAAATATTATACAGTCATCTTTGGGATGGCAATGCAGATACCATTTTTACTCGCGGTGTAGATTATGTAGATTTTGCTCCAGACAGAATAGCGTGTCAAGATGCTACTGCCCAAATGGCTCTTCTTCAATTTATGCAGGCTGGTAAGTCTCAAGTGGCGGTGCCTACTACAGTGCATTGTGATCACTTAATACAAGCTAAAATAGGTGCAGATGAAGATTTGCAAAATGCCTTGAATACATCCAACGAAGTGTTTAATTTTTTGGAGTCAGTTTCAAATAAGTATGGTATTGGTTTCTGGAAACCAGGAGCAGGTATTATACATCAAGTTGTATTAGAAAACTATGCATTCCCAGGAGGAATGATGATAGGTACAGATTCACATACCGTAAATGCTGGAGGACTAGGAATGGTAGCCATCGGCGTGGGTGGAGCAGATGCTGTAGATGTAATGGCAGGAATGGCTTGGGAACTTAAATTTCCAAAACTAATAGGCGTAAAACTTACGGGAAAGCTAAGTGGATGGTCTGCCCCTAAGGATGTAATATTGAAAGTAGCGGGTATCCTTACTGTAAAAGGTGGAACTGGTGCCATAGTAGAATATTTCGGTGAAGGTGCAAAGTCTATGAGTTGTACTGGTAAAGGGACTATCTGTAACATGGGTGCAGAGATAGGAGCGACTACATCTACTTTCGGTTATGACGAAAGTATGGAACGTTATCTACGTGCCACTGGTAGAGCTGAAGTTGCTGATTTGGCTAATGAGGTCGCACCACATCTTACGGGTGATGATGAGGTCTATGCTAATCCAGAGCAATACTTTGATCAAGTAATAGAAATCAATCTGTCAGAACTTAAGCCGCACATGAACGGACCTTTCACCCCAGACTTAGATACTAAAGTGGGTGAGATGAAAGAAAAAGCGGAAGCTAACGGATGGCCACTAGATGTAGAGTGGGGACTTATAGGTTCTTGTACTAACTCTTCTTACGAAGATTTGAGTAGAGCTGCTTCTATAGCTAAGCAAGCAGTGGATAAAGGAATTAAAATGAAATCGCAGCTGGGTATCAATCCTGGTTCTGAGACGGTAAGATATACGGCAGAGCGAGATGGACTCCTAGGGATATTCGAAGATCTAGATGCTACAATATTTACCAACGCTTGTGGTCCTTGTATAGGTCAATGGGCGAGGTATAATGACCCTAAAAACGCACCTAAGAATAGTATTATTCACTCTTTCAATAGAAACTTTAGCAAGCGTGCTGACGGGAATCCCAATACACACGCTTTTGTAGCTAGTCCTGAGATAGTTGCAGCTATAGCCCTATCTGGTAGGCTAGATTTTGATCCGGCTACAGATACTCTTATTAATGATAAAGGAGAAGAAGTAATGCTAGACGAACCTACAGGGTATGAATTACCACCAAATGGTTTTGGGGTAGAAGATAATGGTTATTTAGCACCACAAGAAGACGGTAGAGGAGTAACGGTAACGGTGAGTCCAGATTCAAAGAGACTTCAATTATTAACACCATTTACTCCTAATACTGGAGGTAACCTAATGGGGCTCAAGCTTCTTATCAAAGCAAAAGGTAAATGTACTACAGACCATATATCTATGGCTGGACCTTGGCTAAGTTACAGAGGACACTTGGATAATATATCTAATAACTGCCTCATAGGAGCATTGAATGCATACAATGACAAAACTGATACCGTACTCAATCCATATACAGATCAGTATGACGGAGTACCTAAGGTGGCCAGAGCTATAAAAGCGAGTGGTGATAATTCTATTGTTTTTGGAGAAGAAAATTATGGTGAGGGGTCCAGTAGAGAGCACGCTGCTATGGAGCCACGTCATCTCGGTGTGATGGCAGTTGTAGTGAAGTCATTTGCTCGTATACACGAGACGAACCTAAAAAAACAAGGTATGCTCGGACTGACATTTGCTAATCCAGAAGACTATGACAAAGTACAAGAACACGATACTATAGATATATTGGGTTTAGATAACTTTACGTCTGGTAATCCGCTACAGATTAAACTAAATCATGCAGATGGGACTTCAGACACCTTTGACGTAAATCACACGTATAACGCTGCTCAAATAGCATGGTATAACGCCGGAAGTGCGTTAAATCTGATAAAAGAACAAAACGCTTAAATGAGCGTTTTAGAAAGATTGCAGTAAATTTGCACAAAGCGGAAATCTATTAACCCCTCCGTTCTATTTTTTAACCAACTTAACAAAAAAACTAAAACAGTACAATCATGAGTGCAGGAAAAAACGATAAGAAAAGCAAAAAGTTATTATTTCTAATGATACTAGCCTTGCTACTAATTAATGTAGGTCTAATCTATAAGCTAGTTACTAAAAATACAGAGCTTCAAGTTACTCAGACGGAGTTAGTAGATACCGCCACAGAGTTAGAAGATCTAAAAGAGGTAGAAGAGGAACTTCGAATTAACCTAGAAGCAAAATCAGGACAAAATGCTCAATTAGATTCTATTATAGATCTGAGAAATCAAGAGCTTAAAGTAAAAGTAGCTAAGATACGTACTATGTTAAATAGTGGTAACCTTACTAAATCTCAGCTAGCAAAGGCTAAGGGTGAGATATCTGGACTAAGAGATCAGGTAGAGCAGCTAACCGCTGAAATAGAGGAATTATCCAAAGAGAATCAGTACTTGAAAGATGAAAACTACGTGATTCAAAAACAGGTAGAAGTAGAGAAAGAAAAAGTAGCTGAGATGGTAGAGGTAAATACGGAACTTACTAAGCAGGTAGCAGTAGGGTCTCGTATATTCTTAAAAGGACTGGATGTAAAACCACTGAGAGATGCAGTGTTTGGGGATTTTAAGACTACAGATAAACTGAGTAAGTTAGATAAAATAGATGTTTCTTATGTGCTAGCTAATAATGACTTAGCCGCAAGAGGAGAGAAGATGCTTTATTTTCAGGTAGTTACACCTAATAAGAGCACATTGCATAATAATAAGGCGGGTTCTGGTACTTTTAACTTTGATGGAGGAGAGCGACTTTACACTTTAAAGAAAGCAGTGAATTTCCAAAACGGAAATGAAAAGGGAAGTTTTTCGATTCCTAAGACTGATGGAATGACTGCGGGTAAATACGTAGTTAATGTATTTAGCGAAGAGCACAAAATGGGTACTTCTGAGTTTACGCTTAGATAATGAGTATACGTACAGAAAAAATATCACGAGCAATGCAGCGGGACTTGGCCCCGCTGCTTTCTCGTTTTAGTCAGAAAATACTCCCAGGTGAGTTAGTCACTGTGGTGGAGGTAGTAGCTACGGCTGACTTAGGTATTGCTAAGATCTATGTGAGTATCCTAGGTGCTAAGGATAAAGATAAAAGCCTTAAAACTATTGAATTTCACAATAAAGAGATTCGTCAAGAACTAGCTAGGGTTATAGGCAAGCGTATTCGTAAAATACCAGAACTTAACTTTTATTTGGATAATACCATGGATCACGCTCAGCGTATCAATAAACTTCTAGATAATCTGGATATAGGAGAGAAGTGAGACTTCCTCTTTTTATAGCCTACCGCTATCTTTTTTCTAAAAAAAAGATTAATGCTATCAATATCATAACGGCAATCGCAATGCTGGGTTTTGGCATAGGAGCCTTTGCTATGATTATAGTCCTAAGTACATTTAATGGAATAGAAAATCTCGTAGAAAGTCTTATAGACAACTATGATCCAGCTATCCAAATCACTGCAGAAGGTCGCAAAACCTTTGAGTATAGTGATGAGCTAAAAACCAAAATAGAAGCAATACCTGAAATTAACAATGTGTGCGAGGTACTGGAAGAAAAGGTCGTTATAAAATATGACGAGCATCAAGAGATTGCTAAAATTAAAGGAGTTAGTGCAAATTATGAATCGGCTAAGTTTGATTCAGTTTTAGTGTTAGGCGAATTTAATCTTGGAGACAGTTCTCGTCATTTTGGAGTTTTTGGAGGCGGATTGTCCTCTAAGTTAAACCTTTTTCCAGGTAGTCCAGAGTTAGTCTCTGTTTTTGTTCCTCGCCGAGATGTAGAGTTTAATTCACTCAATCCTATGGCATCGTTGAGTACAAAGTACCTGAGGGCTAGTGGGGTGTTTTTGGTAAAAGAAGACGTAAATGACGAGGTATTTATAACTTCATTGGATTTTGCTCAGGATTTACTGACCTATTCAGGTCAGGTAAGTTCGCTGGAACTTAATCTGGACAATGAGCAAGAGTCTGACGCAGTGAAGAGAAAACTAGAGCAGTCTCTCGGTCTAGGATGGCGAGTGAAGACGCGTAAAGAGAACAATGAGTTAATTTATAAGATATTTAGGAGTGAGAAGTGGTTTACTTTCGCCATACTTTCTCTTGTTCTTGTTATCTCATCGTTTAATATTTTTGGGTCACTTATAATGCTAGTATTGGATAAGAAAAAAGATATCGGAATACTCAAGAGTATGGGCTCTTCAGAGTCTGTCATCCGAAAGGTATTCTTATGGCAAGGCAGCTATATAGCGGTCATAGGCGGAGGGATAGGAGTTCTATTAGCTGTTTTATTAGTGGTCCTTCAGCAGCAGTTTGGATTTATCACTATGGACAATGGTATAGTAGATGAGTATCCAGTAGCCTTGATACCGAGAGATATTATACTTACACTGGCCACAGTGAGTGTATTGGGATATCTCATATCTATATATCCCGCTCTCAAGGCAGCTAAAACAGAAATAGTAAATATCAACTAATGTGGAGTTGGATAAAGTCACGACTAAATAAAGAACCAGATTTGATGAAATTTTTAATAGTAGGATTGGGAAACATAGGCCCAGAGTACGATAATACTCGTCATAATATTGGTTTTGAAGTGCTAAATCAGTGGGTGAAAGAACACGGTGGTGAGTGGGATACAGGTAGACTAGCTAATGTAGCTAAGTTTAAATTCAGAGGTAAGCAGGTTATATGTATCAAGCCTACTACCTATATGAATCTAAGTGGTAAAGCAGTCAAACACTGGATGAGTGCAGAGCGGATAGCTCCTAAAAATATGCTTGTAATCACAGATGATATAAATATAGATGTGGGCAAGCTTCGTATCCGTGGCAAAGGTAGCCCTGGAGGACATAATGGACTAAAGGATATACAAGCAGAGCTCGGTGGTGACACGTATGATCGGATTCGCTTTGGTGCTGGAGGAGACTATTCTAAAGGAAGACAGATAGAGCACGTACTTGGTCAATGGGCTAAAGATGAAGAGATAGAAGTAGTGCTCCAAAAAGATAGAGCTAGTAAAGCAATTGAGTCTTGGATTATAAAAGGACTTAACGGAGCTATGAATGAGTTTAGTAGTTAGTAATCCCTGTGAATATTCGGGGACTAATCATTGCTATTCACCTTATATCGGTTCCTTTCATGTTCGAATGAAAATTATAGGTGTTTCAGTATACCGAAGGGTTGTTTAGACACTAACAGGACATTTAGCTACAACAGATTTATATAAAAATTGCCCTTTGCTGTAGGTTACCCTAAATAGCTTACTTAGTAAACATTCTCCGTTGATTTATCCGAGTACTTCGAGACTTAGGTGGGTTTCGATTATAATTACATCCATCTCCGCTTCTGCCGCCTAGTATATATTCGAATTTTAAGGATAGGACATGGTAGCTGTCCTTTTTGTCAGAGTCTCCTCGTGGGCTTCCTATACTGTTTAGTGGGGAAGAGCGGTCAGCCAGCACAGCTGATTCATTTCCGTTTTCTGCTACTAGAGCTACTGGATCTGCATATACTGTGCTTACATCATCTATGTAGTCTGTGAATGTCTTTCTGAAACCTAAGTCAAGTATTATTGAGGTGCTTTTACCTAGTCTAAATTTGTAGCCTAGTCCATAGGGTATGACTATATCTATCTCTTTATATGGTCCTGGTCCATCATCTAGATATTGACCTTCAGTACCTAGAGTGCGGAGCTTGTACCAGTCATCATTTAACTTTGCTTTTGGCTGATAGTACATACCACCTACTCCGCTATATATGTAGAACCTATTGAAGTCCTTGCTCCTGCTAAAAGGACGGTACTCTACTAGTAAGTCAGCTTCTATCAAGTCAGTGCGTACGGATAGATTTCGTTGCATTTGATAGTCTTGTTTAGAGTATTCATCTTTGCCAGCTAGGCGAGTGAAAAGTGTATTTACTCCTATACTAAAACTGCCACCCATATATAGTGTAGCACCAAAACCTCCAGCTATTCGATTGGCTCTGATATCGTAATCCCAGAGACCTCTATTGCCTATAAAATCACTCCCTCCGAGGTCTCCCATCAGATTACTGGTTCCTAAGTAAAAGTTGATGCCTACCTTAGAGCTTCTGTAGGACTGAGCAGAGCAGTGATTTATTGAAGTATATAAAAGTACTATTGAGAATATAATATGACGCATAACTATCCGTATTTCGATTGCAATATACACACTAGCTTGGGTACACATTTTTTATGATTTGAGTAGAAAATAGGCAAAGTGTTTTATGAGTTAAATTGGGCACATAAAAATAGGGCACATTGTTTATAAACAGGACCTCAGTAGTTTTCTTCCTAGCTCTACTTAAATTTCCTGTGACCCTCAGAGTATTCTTTCTTTCACTACAAATCCTTCGTCAAACCCTGCACTACTTTATACCCATTAAAAAATTCTTTAGCCACTATCCTGATAAATGAATATGCAGGCACTGCTACTATCATTCCGACTACTCCTGCCAGAGAACCCGCGGCGAGTATGACTAGGAATATCTCTAATGGATGTGCTTTTACGCTTTTAGAAAATATTAAAGGTTGAAGTAGGAAGTTATCGAGAGCTTGTGTTACCGCGAATGGAATAAGAGCGGTAAGTACAAAGGAGGTAAGGTTTAAAGCAGGATGAGCTTCTAATTGGCCTGTAGTTGCAAGGCTTACACCTATTAGTGCACCCATAAGTGGTCCTATGTAGGGTATGATGTT
>TARA_B110000967_G_C18901813_1_pt1 | contig 12781 bp, 9 predicted proteins | sample TARA_B110000967 | Tara Oceans TARA_B110000967 (sample SAMEA4397903) | marine metagenome | biome: Polar Biome; feature: [DCM] deep chlorophyll maximum layer (ENVO:01000326); material: water (ENVO:00002006), including particulate matter (ENVO:01000060) such as... | depth 35 m
GTAATAAAAATATGACTTGTTCCCTAGATCCAATAATACCTCATATGCAAACGATAGACGATTATATTACAAACACAGAAAATATCCAAATCTCGAATATTGCTATGACTACCGGTTTATATAAAGTTGAAAGAGCAGGCGAATTAACAAAACAGGCGATGATTAATACATATCCAGATTATACCGAACAATCAGTTATTTATATTAAACCCGGTGTGACTTCTCTTGGATCTGGACTTTTTAATGGACATACAAAATTAAAAACAATTGTTATTCCTACTTCTGTATTACGTATAGAAAGTAGTTGCTTTGAATCATGTCCTAAACTTGAGAATGTATTTTTTTATCCGATCAGTCAATTAATCAGTATTGGGAATCGTGCTTTTGCGAATTGTACCAGTATTAAAACAATTCATTTTCCTGATAGTTTACGCAGTATAGGATTTTCTGCTTTTGAGGGTTGTAGTAGGTTACAAGTATTTATTAATCCTTCAAGTGATTTAAAGGTTATTGCTATGAATGCATTCGCAAGTAATATAAACACATTAATGTTACCTTCAAATACACATATTGCTCCATTAAATAATTATAATACTTCTGGTAATAAATTAATTGATATATGTTTTAAGGCAACCAGTAATTTGGTTCAATCAATTCCACGTACAATCCAATCTAGATATATTACTCAAAGTGTGATTGATGATGATGCAGTCAAAGGTAGTGGTAGTTATTTGTTAGGTACAGACGGAAAAACGATTGATGACGCTAAATATCAAAAACTAAATACATATAATATTTATCAAAACAAAATTTCCAATAAAGTACTGGTATCGATTAATAAATCTCGTTATATAAATAAGTATCTTAAATATCGATATGTCTTTTTTGAGACAAATTTTAATGCGGAAGAAATACCGTCTGATAATATCGATTACAAGGACGACAGTCATGAGTGGAATTATCAGGGATACGTGAACCATTTTGAGGTTTATAATGAAACTGGTACTCGAATTTCACATACTTCAAGTCCAGATATTAACTTTTCTTCAGAATATACGAAGGATATGAAATCTACTAATATAAATAATGGTAACATTAACGATGATTGGGTATCTGCAGTAAATGCTACCGTAAAAAATGTTTTTGGAAAAACTTCTGGAAGTATATCAAAAGGATTTATAGGGTACGATTTTAAATCACCCCAAAATATCAATAAAATTGTTTTAACCGGTTTATACACGGCCGGGCTTATCTATGATCGTATATTAAATAGTCGAGGTTATAAATTATATTTTACGAATAATGTGAAAACTGTGTCTACAAAAAAATGTGTTGACCCGGATAAACATTATTTTGCTATTAATTCGTATGATTATGGTAACACTAAAAAAAACGTAAAAAGTAACAAAAGTTGGTTAGCTTATCTTCCGACATATACTCATGATATTCCAAACACAAATAACCAAGTAATTCAAGATAGTAATCATTTTCTAACCGTGCCGTTTCCCATAGATTATTATCGAACATTTGATACATCATCCGATATAATAACAAATCAATCCGCTAATATCCAAACCAGAATACAAACTATAGAAAATGCAAAAAAGGCTATAGTTTATAATATTAATATCGCACAGGACGCCTACGATACTATCGATAAAGATGGATTGATTAATTCTATGCGAAATGCAACAAATATAGTCGATTTACCTTCATTAGAACAATTTAATATGATTATTAAAAAGGTAGAAACACAATTATCGACGGCAACCGAAAATCTTGAATTTATTATAAATGAAACAAATAAACAAATATATGCTGATAAAATTACTACATTAACCACCCAACAAGAAGTAATAAAAACAGAGATTGAACAAACATTAAGAGAAAATACATTAAGAATTCAAAATAGATTACTTCACGAAAAAACACTTGACGATGCTGAAGTAACCCGTAAAATTGATATGAATACGTTAATGATTGATTCTGCTGGTCAAGGTACCACTAAAACAAACGAATGGTTTAATCAATATAAGATCGATAATAATATAGATACATTACAAGGCAACGTTGATGTGCTTGAAACAAATATTAAGATACATACTGATGACGTTAATACTAATGATGAATTAATTGGATGGAAAACAAAGTTAAATGATCTTGAGGAAGTATACGATCAAGTCGATGATCAAAAACGATCAAATTACTTGGAAAAGAAACAATATAATTCACAATTGACCGACGTAAAAAATGAACAAGTATCTAGAGAAAATGAATTACTAGAAAGGGAAAAAGAAAAAGAAAAAATAGTACAAGAAAATCAAAATATAAAATCACAGGTATTTGATAACACAATAACAAAATATGTGGATATGGTTGAAATGGATTTACAATATACAACAGATAAAATGAATGAACAAACACAACATACAAAAAATATGATTCAATTAAATCAACAAAAAAACACAAAAACGCAATTATTTGATCGCATAACCAACGATACAGAAAAAATACTCGAACAACAACAACAGGTAATAGAGGATAATATTAATAAACAAAAACAGTATGAACCCTTCATGAATTTAAATAAATACAATTTGAAATATATGGATCCCAAATTTGAAGACTATAAATTAAATCAAGAAGATTGTAATCATTTACTTACTACTTTTGATAACGATCTTTGCGAAGACGAATATTATAATAATAATAAAACAAAATGTATCCAAAAAGAAATATGTGAAAATAGAAATCGTAATAATCAACTGGAGAATGAAATATATATAAAACCAGGTACGAAGAAAAGACTAAAGGATAGTAAAGAAAATTATAATTATAATTATTCGAATACTGTTCATATGTCTTTAGGTATACTAACATTATTAACAATCATTTATAAAATTAAATAAATTTTATTATATATTTATGTAAACGTAATATATAATATAATATAAAAATGAGCTTTATTCTTCCATATAAAACAGAAATTTATGAAACAGAAGGTATGATAGAAGTATACGAATATACAAAGGCATTATTAGATGAATTATTAAGAAAAACAGTAATTCTGGATACATTTTTAACAAATCTAAATACAAATAATAATATTAAAAATTATAAAATAAAGGTAAAGAATAAATTAATTAGAATGAAAGTTTTACAAGATCAAATAAATAATACTCCTACTATAAATGATTTAAAACAAATGAACATAAATGAGGCAACCGAATTTGAACAAAATACCGCCAAAATGCGAGCAGAAATTGAAACAATAGATAAAGAAGTTGAACAAATTCGAGATACTATATTAATTGAACAGTCCAAAATTGATGAAAATTTAAAAGCCGAAGTAACAAATATTAATGCGGAAATAAATACCGCAAATAATATTCAAAATAGGCTTAACCAAGAACAAAATTATAAAAAATATATTCACAATAAACGTGTAGTTGAGAAAAAAGATATATATAGAATGGATTTAGCCAACGATGATACTTATAATAAAATATCATATAATATCATGAATAACAATATACAAGATTCTACTTCTCAACAGAAACAAAATTTACAAAATAAAATAAATAAAATAGCAAGACAAACCGATGATATAAAAGACGGTTTTAAAAGAACAGACAAATTAAAACGAGCAGATAAAGTGTCAAAAGCGTTGGATGATTTACAACAAAATTTGAATAAAAATAATCAACCAGCCAGTAATAATATTGAATCCTTTTCAAATATTGATGAATATGATATTCAATATTTATCACCGGATTACAAAGAAATTATGTTGAACGAAGCATCTTGTAAGGAGTTGGATACAACATTTAATGAGAAGATGGAGTGTAACGATTCTAATTATAATAAAGATGATGATAATATCAAAAATTGTATGCAAAGAGCATGGTGTGAATATCAAGGTCTGTCGAATACATTACAGAATAACCAATCAACATCATCTCAAGATAAAGAACGGTATCAAGATGCGAATCAATATTATAATTTAGCGGTAGTTGATAGTATTAATTTAAGTATAGGTATATTCGGGGTTGTATTTTTAATTTTAAAAAATAGAAATATCATTTAATATATATATGAAAGCTTTCGATTATCATTTTTATAACAATTTAAAATATTCAAATAAAATTATGAAAAATGAAAATAAATCACATGCCGAGAGGAATTCAATTAATCATAATTTAGTAAATTATAAAACAAATAATACCTCTTCGTTAACTATCTTCAACACCGTTTTAACTATTTTGTATTATTTAGTATTAGGGTACTTTATTTATGCTTTTTTAATGAATACTAAATCTGTTTTGCCAATTAATAAAATTATTATTGGATTACTATTGCTTTATCCATTCATAATTCAACCGATTCAACAAGTATTGTATGGTATTTATCGTTCGCTAATAGAATATCTTTTTAATAAAAATCTGACTGAAACATTTGTTGAAAATAATCAAACTATGTCTGAAGAAGACAAACAATATTTATCTGAAAAAGAATTGAATGAAGTAACTAACTTTAATCAAGAATATAGTAAGTATATTCAAACTATAAAAGGTTCTATACAAGAAGAGACGGCACAAGAAATTAATGGTAATTTAGATGCATGGATTGCAAAGAATCTACAAAAATTACAGGTTTCTGAAAAAATACAATATAGTGATGCAGAATTACAACGACTAGGTGTTTCAAAAAAGATTATTGAAATTATTAATAATAATGTTGATCCAGATAACCCACAAACAATTCAAGAAATATTTAATTCATTACCAGAAGAAGAACAAAAAAAGGTAACAGATTCAATCGCACCTAAACGAATAGAAGAAGTTCTAGCGATTGTTAGTGCTGATATAGGAACCAAAAAAGATCGGTTGGTTCAACAATATAGGAATTCAAGTACAACGAATAATCAAACCGTAGATACATTAAATAATACATCTACATTTATTACAAATAATAAAAATGAAATTGAATTCACGGATACTTCAATAAGATATGAAAACAAAGAAAATCAAGATTATATTATGTATTCTAATTTATTATTCGCCAGTTTATCTACAACCATTTTATATTTTATTTTTACGGAATTATAAATATAACATAATTATATACAATGTCTAATTATGTTGCCTATTCTCGCGATGAAATAATTACCGAAAATTATTCAAATATAGAAATAAATAAGAAAATAACGGAGCTGACTAATTTAGTAAAACAAGATGCTCATTTAAAAATAGATCACGTAGATGTAAATTCGAAAAATAATAAACAAAAATTAAATAGCATTATCGAGAACAATAAAACTGGTATTTTAGATCATAGTAATAAACCAAATATAATTAAAGTAATGAACGAAGATAGTATTAAAGTTACTCGTAATGAACATTTACTAACATCTTTAGGAATGATTACAGCGGCTACATTAATCGTATTTATATTTTTCAAAAAATAAGTTATATAATATGTTTTTATATTATATAAATGTCTGATCAAACTAATCAAACCGCACCAAATGAAGAAAATGATAGTAGTAATGTAGAAAATACATCTTCGTTAAATTTAGAATCTATTAATAAAACGTTATCTACCATATTCGGGAATCTTACAAGTTCAACTGCTTTAAGTGAAGATGTGATTACGAATCAAAAGAAAATGACTACTTATTTAGATAATGAACAAACGCGTTTATCCAAAGAAAAAGAAAAAGTTGATACCGAAGTTGATCATATGAAAAGAGAAGCTATTTTAAATGATACACGTAAAAAACGTACGATTGCTTATAATTATATATTAATTGTATTTATTTTAACAACGGTTATAGGATTAGTTATTCATTACTTAAAACAATCATTTAGTTTTATTATCCCTTCTTTTCTCTTTAATTTTTTGATTATTTTAACATTATCTAGTGGATTGATTTATATGATTAATTTATATTTAGATATAATTAAACGTGATCCTATATATTACGATAAATTAATATTTCAACCACCAAAAGATACTCTCACGCAAGAAGATAAAGACAGAATTACAAAACAGAATGATTTAGCTGCTGCTGCTTTATCGATGACTTGTCAAAATGGAGATTGTTGCGATAAAGAAACAAATGCATGGGATAACGATAAAGGATTATGTATGCCCATAGTTAATGATGAAAAAAATGAGGAACCTTTCATAAACATTTTTAAAAACGATTGTTGTAAATTATAATCTACAAAATATATAAATGACTATAACAAAAATAGAATATAATAATTTAACACGAACCAATCAAATATTAAAAAATCAAATAGATACATTACAAACCGATAAACAAAAAACTAGCAACGGATATGAAACTCGCATTTCTTATGTAAATACTCAAACCGGGGTTATAACCACGATCAATTATTATTTATTTTATCTCTATTTATTTTGTGCATTTTTTATTACTTTTCTTCTTTATAAAAATCAAACTATTCATTCATATATCAAAATTGCTATTTTAGTAAGTATGTATACTTATCCATTTATTATTTATTCAATTCAAAATTTTTTTTATGAGCTATATAATTTCGTATATTCTATCTTTATGGGTATTCCTTATAAAAAAAAATAAAAATATATTTTACATTTTTGAAATATATTTTATTAGAAATTATTTTCATCTATTTCATCATCATAATTATTAATATTATGATCCTCTGGATGTTCATTCTCCGAAAAGACTTTACGAATAGAAATATTTACCCATTTCGATCGAATCGCTTTCCCGAAACGAGTATTTATATATTCATGCAAGTCTTTCGTACTAGGTCCTTTACCTCCATAATTCGACATGTACCAAGTATTAAATTCATTATTTATATCTAGTTTACTTACGTTCGCACCAGCATCTTTGATAATTCGTTCTTCAATAAATTCTGAAATATAATCTTGTGACTTCTGGTAATCGCGAGACTTTTCTAGTACAATACTACAATCTTCAACTATACCACCCGTTTTATTACATTCCTCAATTAACATGGCCGCAAATATTTCTTTCCAATCGTTGAATTTTTCATCTATCTTAAGGTCTAATTTAAATTGATAAGGATTTTCGGTATCATCCTTTTTGGGTTTATCCGTATAAAGAGATAAAAAGGGGACCGCGCGAATACGACGCCAAGTACCATTATCTGATGAATTCACTTTCATTAAATTATTACAAGTTACAACCAATTTAAATTGTGGTATAAACGATATTGGTTCTATCATATACGGTGACCTACCTTGTATGTGATCTTTACCCGAGGTTAATTGTTTCATTACTCCTTCATTTAATTCGTCATTTTTAGACGGCTCTTGCAATACGGCATAACGCTTTCCTTTTAATCCCATTATTTCAGGGGTTACTCCACCGATTTTACCTCGTTTATCTGTTATTAAACTTAATGGAACATCCGTCTTATAATCACCCAATACCTTTTCCATAAGCATTACTAATACTGATTTTCCATTATTACCAACACCTATATACATATTGAATGTTTGATTCGTTGAAGTTCCCATTAAAGTTGATGATAAATGTTGCCACATATATTTACATAATGATGGTATTGGGAACAAATTATTCATATATTCATGTATTTCACTTATCGTTTTTTTTACCGATTTATTTTTGTAGGTTTTAACAGTATTAATATCGATGTAATCAATTTTTGTACACATCGAAATATTATCTTCTGGTTTTCCTTTACGAAATATTTTTTCTTTAAAATCATATACACCATTATTGAAACATAACAAATAAGGATTAACATCGAGGGTAGATAAGAAATCACCATTATAAAATTCTTCTCTTGCTTCTATCATCATATTATTTTTATTTTTAGTTATAGTTAATAATGATGCTATATGTAATGCCCTTTTTGTTCTATCTTTCTGCTCATTCACCATATCATCAGTAGAATCATTATCGTCTTCTATCGTCGTCGTCGTCGCGGTCGCGGTCGACAACCCTGGATGACCCTTACTAGCATATAGTTGTCGCAGCGTGGTAGATATATGTTTACGTAATGTTGTTCCACTATCAATTTCTTTCCAACGATGTTCTTTATATTGGTACCAACTATTTGACTTAATCGACGTGCATACATATTCATCCTTAAATAAATGATACAATACCTGCGTCAAATCCGCATCACCTGCTGCTGATTTTGTAGTCCCCCTTCCTGCAGGAGCGGTCAACTTAAGAGTTTCCTCTATATAATAATCAATATTCGTCATTCTTACATTATTATACTTGTCTGGATTTTCTATTTTTGCCCAATGATACAACGATAATTTAGTTAAGTTGTTATGTTGTTTTATATCAAATCCATGCCATTTATCACAAAGATCTGAAATTTCACTATAATTAAAAGTAGATGATTGTGAACTAAATTTTAACCATACGATTAATAATTTATCAATATCTCCAGCATCTACTACCGATATATTAAATAATACCCACCCTACGCGCATCCATTTATCATATGAACCGGCGCCATAATATGTTTCAGGTAATATCATCGTATAATCTAAAATAGTATTGTAATAATAATCTTGTGGCGATTGTTTATTTTTATCTATAAAACATTCAACCAAATAATCTAGTTCTTCCTGTGATTGAATCTGGCTTAATAAATTTCGGTCGTTTGTATTTCGCAACGCCTTTATATTATTACTAGGCACTCTTACTATTTTTTGCGAGGTGTGCAATTCTTCATATTCTTTAAATTCTTGTAAAAATTGACCTTTCGGTAAAAATGATGGGTGCTTTTTATAACGAACCGATAATTTATCTAGATTATCTTTTAAAAATAATTTTTCTTTTATTTTTACATTCGCCCGATATAATTCGCCATCTTTTTCATCATATTTTATTGTATATACATGAGTTACTTTATAACGATCATGATCCGGTTTACGGGAACCAATTAATTGCCAATTTGCCTCACCTCTTGAAACACGATCGTCTAATACATCATCCCATGAGTTTTGTAATTTTAAATCTTTATTTTTTGAAACATCAGCACCCCATAGATCCGGCAATTCGCTCAACATTTTTTCACGAATATATTGTTGAATAATCATACTACTTTTTTTTATCCACACCATAACATGAATACCATCCTTTGTTATTTGTTTGTCGATAATGCGATTCACTTGTTGTTTCTCCATTATAATTATTTTAAATTCACTTTTACCATCAAACATATACATATTATTTAAATGTTGAGTCAAAGTATCGATAAAATCTTCTATATCATCTATTGTATATTGACGTTCATCTACACTAAAATCATGACGAAAATCTATATCCATTACTATTGGACCGTCATTTGTTAATTGCTTCTCCGTCAAATATTCCTTTTTATCATTTGCTAATACTGATTTATGATATAATTGTAAAAATATTGGATATTCTGTATCGCTTATATGATAAGACCCTCCATAAATTTCTATTTTTTTGTCTTTTTGTTTTCCGATTCGAGTATTTGTTTTTTCTGTACTTTTATCATCCTTACTTACAATATGCTGCCGTAAGAAATCGTTTAAATCTAGATATGCAGCTGTATTAGGTATGATAGTATTCATCGAATGAATTACTGTTAGATATTATATCCATATATTTTTATATCATTTCATTTTCAATTTTTTAGGTTGCTAGTTATATTCTATATAACAATTATATTATTTATTATGCAGCTCTTTTTAAAAAATTGAATTTAATAATTAATTTGTTAAATAGTATAAATAAATATTCTATTATTATATAATGAAATTCTGCGATAACTGCGACAATATGTATTATATTGGTTTAGATAAGAATGATAAAAATAAATTGATTTATTTTTGTCGGAATTGTAAACATGAAGATGAATTGTTAGCATCTGATAGTATGTGTGTTTTAAATACAAATTTTAAAAATAACGATAATAATTATCATTATATTGTTAATAAATACACCAAATTTGATCCTACTTTACCTCACATTTATAATATTCCTTGTCCGAATGATCAATGTAAAACAAACACTAGTGATGTTAACAGCGATATTATTTATCTACGATATGATACGCTGAATATGAAATACATTTATATTTGTACAAATTGTGATACTACTTGGAAAACGAATGAACAAAAGTAAACTACTATAAATTTAAAAAATTGATTTAGAAAATTTATATTATTATATTATAATAGATTAATTATAATATGAATTCACTAGGTATTCAAGATATAGACAACTTAACCATGATTGACCCTAATCAAAAAAAAAATAACGACGATGATGATTCGGAGATTGAATCTATTGTAGATAGTGATGATGACGATACTCCTCCTCCTCCGCCTGATTTAGAGGATGACGACGCAGTAGATCTCGATTCTATTGTAGATAGCGACGAAGACGAAAATCATTTAGACGATGAAGATAATATAATAAATAAGCAAAATAACGAAGATACTTATAGTAGTATGCCTTTTAATATTAACAATCAATTTGATCAATTTAGTGATGACGACGATGACGATGACGACGATGACTTGGAAGATGATAACTATTTACAAAAATTTGATGAAAATAATCAACAACAAATTATTCAAGATTATCATCCTGAATTACAACAGCATAATATTAATGAAATTAATACGATGGCTACAATAATTAAAGATAGTAACGGTAATATAATTGACCCATTACATAAAACATTACCTTTTATTACAAAATACGAAAAGGCTAGAATTTTAGGGGAACGCGCCAAACAAATTTCTGCTGGCGCTATCCCGCTTATTAATATTGATGATACTATTTTAGATAGTTACATTATTGCCGTGAAAGAATTTGAAGAAAAAGCTATTCCATTTATTATTAAACGTCCTCTTCCTTCTGGTGGATGCGAATACTGGAAATTAGAGGATTTAGAAATTTTAGTATAATTTAATTTACACATTTGAAAAATTTATAAAAATATATTTATAAATTTTTTTTATAACGCCAAATAATCACTCCATATTTGTTTTGTTCCACCATCATATGCGAATGCATACTTATTTTGAATTAACCAATCATTTATTAAACAATCGTCGCATAAAATATCTACCAGTAAACGACCATATTTATCAAATTCGCCACATCGTAAATAAACCGTTTTGTTTAATATTTTTTCACGTAAATAATCACGCACTTTATACCCAAATTCTTTTTCTACTAGACACCGGGTTCTTAACTCTGGTGTATCAACGCCAGAAAGACGACAATTCCATCTATATAGTTTATCGTGAATTGGAAATACACACTTTATTGTATCTCCGTCATATACATCAACTACCTTCGCTCTATGTTCTTGTCCTTCTAGGGAAAATAACTCTACTTTATTATCTATTGCTTCCCAATCAATATTCATTAAAATATATACTTTATTCACTTTATATTATTTCAATATACATTTAATATTATATTTGAAATGGGGTTTTATTCATTTTTTCTTTTATTAAAACAAGTTCTTTCATCATTTCTTTATTTTCTGTTTTAGTTATAAACGAGGATTCAGGTAACCTATATTCTTCATAATTATTATATGAATCACTATCGGTTTCATCCATAGATAAAAGCGTGGCTTGTTCAATTAGCATACTCCGTCTACTAGAGTCATTCTCATAGTATGCATTTTTATTATCTATTATATGGTCTGAATCCGAACTTATTGAACCTGAACTTATTGAACCTGAACTTATTGAACCTGAACTTATTAACCCGGAACTTATTGAATCTGAACTTATTAACCATGAACTTATTGAATCTGAACTTATTGAATCTGAACTTATTAACCCCGAACTTATTGAAAATATTTCTTTTTTATTTTTTTCAGATATCATAGACAACTGAGCTTCTTCGTTGCTTATCAATATATTTATTTCATTTTCTTTTTCTTTGTTTACATCATTTGATATCTTATTAAATTTTTTTCGATTTAATCTTGTTATTTTATTGAATAATTGTTCTCTTTTTTCAATTTGTAAGTTTTTTTTAATATCTTGAATTTGTCGTTTTGCTTTTCGTTTTTTATATTGTGTATACCATAACCCACCGACAATTAATAATATTAAACTACCAATACTAGTTCCAAACCATATTCTTATATCTTTTTTATTAATAGTTATTTTTAATTTAGTTGCCGTTGGTGAAAAACTTATATATATTGACGGTTGTCCTGATGGTTGACTTGATGGTTTACTTGATGGTTTACTTGATGGTTTATTTGATGGCTCACTTGATGGTTCATTTGATGGTTTACTTGACGGTTCACTTGATGGTTTACTTGACGGTTGACTAGAAGGTTTACCTGATGGTTGACATGTTGGTTGATTCGTTGGACTACTTGAAGGTTGGCCTGACGGTTGTTTCGATGGCTTACTTGATGGTTGATTTGATGGTTTACTTGATGGCTTACTTGATGGTTGACTAGTTGGATCACTAGTAGGTTGACTTGATGGTATATTTGTAGGTTTTCCTGTGGGTAGGGCTGTAGGGTTTAATGTTGGATTTCCTGTTGGTTGGGAAGTAGGTTCTACTGTAGGTTGTCCAGATGGCTGATTAGATGGTTGACCTGTCGGAATACTACTAGGTTTACTAGTCGGTTGTCCGGTTGGTGTACTTGGCGATGATGTAGGTTGTCCCGATGGTTTTGCAGATGGTTGTCCAGATGGTTGTTCTGATGGTTGTCCTGATGGTTGTCCTGATGGTTGTCCTGATGGTTTT
>TARA_B110000967_G_C18901811_1_pt1 | contig 12777 bp, 12 predicted proteins | sample TARA_B110000967 | Tara Oceans TARA_B110000967 (sample SAMEA4397903) | marine metagenome | biome: Polar Biome; feature: [DCM] deep chlorophyll maximum layer (ENVO:01000326); material: water (ENVO:00002006), including particulate matter (ENVO:01000060) such as... | depth 35 m
AACAAAGGACTCAACGGCTTGAGGTCGTCTAAAAAACTGACGCCTCCAACCAATAAAGTTCCAGCCAATAAATAAGGGTACTGAAAATCATTTTGCAAAAAAAAGAACACCAAGGCCATCAAAAACAAAATGCCTCCACCACGAATGGTTGGCGTTTCGTGGGAGCTCCGCTTGTTGGGCTTGTCTGTAATGTTGTATTTTTTAGCTACACGCATGTAAAATAGAGCCAACACTGACAGTAAAAATAATATTTTTATATATTTTTCCAAAATTCTATTATTATTTCAAGTCTTCTAATGAATCAACTGGAGTCCAATTTGTTTCTTGCAACAATTTTAAATTCGAAAAAACCAACGATTTTGTCAATTTTCCATACTTCAAAGAATTTAAAGGGAAACAAGGTAAAATATCGCCCAACAAACTTAAAATCTTAATTACAAATCCTGGTATTGTTTTTATTTTTTTTGAATAAATGTCCGCAATATGCTGATCGACTTCATTTATTCGAGGATACCCAGAATCTATAATATTAAAAACCCCTTCATTTCCAACAAGTTTCTCAATGGACATTGCTACTTGTAAAGTTGATATAATTGATCTTTTGGCATCACCCCTACCAACTCTAAAGTAATATCCTTTTTGAATGGCTTTGATCATAGATCCTAAATTGCCCAATTGGTTTTTTCCGACTATCAAAGGAAGTCGCAAAATTAAAACTTTTACGTTAAACTTCTTTCCAAACTTCAAAACCTCATTTTCTGCCATGATTTTACTCTTCGAATAGGGTGTTTCTCCTTTTAAAGGAAAGGTCTCATCAATCCCAATGCCTGAATCAACTCCATAAACAGAAACGCTGCTGACATAAAAAAAAAATTGGGGTAAATTAGATTCCAAAGATTTTAGAAAGTTTTTGGTCCCTTGAACATTCACTTTATAAAATTCTTGTTTCTCTTTTTTGTTTTTTGGAGTAAAATCTGCTTTTCCAGCTACATGTATTGCTATATTTATTTTCTTTTCAGTTGGTATTTTTGGAGTTTCAATACTCAAATCGCAGATCAAATTATTTAATTTAGATCGGCCTACAGTAAAAATAGGATAATTCTTATCTTTAAAAAAAGAGTAAATCTTCTTTCCTAAAAAACCAGATGCTCCGGTCATTAATATTAAACTCATTAAAATATTTTTTTATTAAACTGAATTAATTTGGGAAACAGCCTCAAAAAGGGATATATAAATTTATTGACGTGCAACTCGTTTTTTTTGAAAGCTCTAATACACTCGAAGTTTTGATTTACTATATTTTTTAAACTTTTATTAGACTTTCCACCTAGCCTCATTTTCACTAAGGGGCTTTTCAAATAAAAAGAAGAAATTTTATGTTTTTCTAGAAACCTCAACATAATTTCAAAATCAGCTGCCAATTTAAAGTCCAAGTTAAAACCTCCAAAATTATCATACACTTTTTTCTTAATATATAATGTTGGGTGAGCAGGATGCCACCCAAATTTAAAAGGTCTTTTAGCGCCGGTCACCCAATTTCTTACTATATTAGATGTATCATTCTGTGAAACATAATAAATATCTGAAAAAACTGAGTCTAAAAATTTTTTCTCAATAAAAACACTCATAACTTTTTCGAGTGCATAATCGTCACAAAATAAATCGTCGGAATTTAAAAACCCTACAACTTCACCAGAAGCCAAATTTATTCCTTTGTTCATCGCGTCATACAGGCCCTTGTCCGGTTCTGAAATATAGGTTGTTATTACCTCTTTGTATTGATCAATAATTTCTAGGGTTGCATCCTTTGAGCCTCCGTCTACGATGATATATTCTATGTTTTTATATGACTGTTTCGCTACAGATAAAATAGTGTCTTTTAGAGTAGCAGCACTATTGTAACAGACTGTGATGATGGAGATTTTCATTTATAAATTTGTGATGAGTCTATTCATTTTTTGAAAGAATAAATCCGGTGAATATTTTTCTTTTGCTTCCTTATTATTAAAATCTTGAATTTGTTTCATTATTTTTTGATTTTCGAATAAGTAGCTAATTCTTCTAACTAAATCTTCATGAGAGTTTTTCTCGACTAAAAAACCGTTACGAGCACTAACCACATCTTTTAGATAATTGTGATTTGTTGTAATAATAACATTTCTACAAAGCATCGCTTCAATAATTGTTAGCGGAAAAGCTTCTGTTTTGTAGAAAGTCGGTAAAACAAAAATTGAACTTTCTTTTAAAAGTCGTTCTTTTACATTTCCCTTCACCATACCAACATATGCATACCTATTTGGATATTTCTTACTCAACATATCAGACTTCAAAAAAAATTTCTTTTGAACTTCATTTTTACTCATAAACTCGTCACCCATCGGAGATCCAGCAATTTTAAAAACAATTTGACTGTTTTTAGCAAGCAATATACTAATCGCATCCAATAAAACAAAAATACCTTTGCTATAAATGAGGTTCGACAAATACAGTACTTGATTTTTTTTATGAAAAGTATTTATTCCGTTACCCACAATACTTTTGGAATATGAATTATTAATTACCTCCAGCTTCATCTCAGAAAAAGACCTAACCTGTTCTTTCATAGAAGGTAGTAATACTATTGTTGTGTCTATCGCACCATAACTCCATTTGATTGACTTTTTTAAATACCCAGAATTTTGATAGAATGTATTTAAATCAGCCCCATGCAAATGATTAACTACTTTTTTTTTAAAAATTCTACACAACAACAACAATTGAAAATCTTTTACAAAACCCATACGGCTTCTAGTACATGTAAAAAAAACCTTATTGACATTAAAGAATACAAAAAAAAACGGCAAAAACAATAAGCAATATATTGAATTTAAAATTTTATAATTGCCAAATCTAGTCGTATCAAAACGAACTTTGGCCCCCTTATAATTGTTAAAAACTTCACTGAGTGAAACCGATTGACCGGTATAGGGATCTGGATAAGGGCCAAAGAATAAAACTTTATTTTGGTTCATTACTGAATAACTTAACAATTACGGATACTTGGTTGTCTGGATTGTAAAAATCATCTATGACTCTAAAACAATTTTTCCTTATTTTTTTTCTACTTACACCTAAATCCAGCCAACTCTCTATTTTTATAACTAGAGATGCTACTGAATTCTCTTTAAAAAAAACACCTGTTTTGCCATCAACTATTGCTTCTACTTCCGGCATTTGATTGTTTAAATTTCCATGTGTACATACAGGTGTTCCAAAGCTCAATGAGTGAATTGCCGTGAGTCCAACATTGCCAGGTGAAACACACAATTCAGCTCTATAAAGTAAAGAAGCTAATTGTTTTTCTTCAAAACAAGCACCAAAAAATTTCACCTGTGAATTAAGAGAAATATTGTCTACTTGATTCTTTAATTGCTCCTTCATTTCACCTTCTCCCACTATCAATAAATTCACCTTGCAACAGTATTTATTTATTTTAGCCAAAGCTTCAATCAACAAATTCAATTTTTTTACTTTTGTTAACCTTCCCACAAAAATCAAATAAGGCAGGGTGTTATTTTGAAAAAAATTAATTGTATCAAAAGATAAAACTTCTTCCAATTGATTTCTCAACACAAGGTGTTGGTCGTAATCTAAGGAATTGTATATTACCTGCAATTTATCTTCACGAACCCCTTGAGATGTCAATAGTTTTTTTGCACGCTTTTCATACAATAAAATTTTATCTGCAGTTTTATAAAAAAACACTCTTATTGTTTTTTTTAAAAAAGACTCGTTTCCATAAATTCCATGGGTCCAGTAAACTACTTTTACACCTCTTATTTTACAGATTAATACTGCAACCCAAGTAGAAACAATATTAAATTCTCCTAAAAAAATTGCTGAATCTAAAGAAGCTTTAAAACATTGAGATATGACTCCTGACTGCCAAATTAAAACTTTTCGAAAAATCCAAAAAAGCTTGATTGGATGCAGTCGATTTTTGTGCAAATTAAAAGGCGGTTTTGAAAAATCAATTTCTTTAATCCCTAAATATTTGTCAACCCCATAAAAGAAATGCATTTCAAATTTTTCTGAAACAATCAATTTCTCCCATAAATTTTTTCGATAATGGGGTGCTATATTCGTAAAGTTGTAAATTACTTTCATAAAGTTCCCAATCAAAAGAAATTAAATCTACGATTTTTCAACTGGTATTTCTATTGTAAGTTGTTTTTGGCTGTTTTTGTAAAAGGTAAGAAGAAAGCCAAAACCAAACCACATCATCCGGTTATTATCTAAAGTCAAACTGCTCATTGATTGTAAATACGTAAACAAAAAAACAATCATAATTAAATATCCGATACTGTCTTTTAATGTTTTGTCCCTTGAAATCAATTTAACACAATTGATAAAGGATGTAATTGACAACACATACAATGGCAGTCCAAAAAAACCAAAACGCATAAATATTTCTATAAACTGATTGTGTGGATATGGCTTGTAATTTTCATATCCTAAATACATCTGGTCATAATTTTTAAAGAAAACATTTTGTAAATTCTGTCTATCTCTCAAGGAACTGTCCGTATTGTTTTTCTTGCTTAAAAAATTGAATGCTAGCTCAAATCTATCAACTGTTGTTTCAACTTTTGACCTAATTAGATGATTTCTAGAAAAAACAAAACTGAATATTAAAAATAATATTGAAATTGTTAAAATTGATTTTTTTGAAAAAATTATTTTGATTTTTTTGAAATAAATAAATATTAAAGATAAAATTAGAAAAACTACAGGGCCTCTTGATTCAGTAATTATGATTACTAAAACAATTGATAAGAGTGAGCCTAAATTTAAACACCTCAAAAGAAAATTTGTTTCAATCTTTAAAATAAAAAAAAACAAGAAAAATAACTGTGCTTGGGCATAAGCTACTCCAATAGGATTCAAAGTCTCATCAGCAAACTCTCTTGAAAAAGCATTCCCTGAAACAAAAGAAAACTGAATCGCATAAAACATATAATTTCCATAAATAATTAATAGATACATAAGTACCTTTAGTTTTTTTGAGATTTCCAAATGAGTTATTTTCCATTTCCCAACGCAAGCACCTAAAACAAATAGGCTAAAACATACTAAATCAAATATTATATTTGTGGTTGTAACTGTCTGTTGATTCAAAACAAAGCTAATGAATAACAGTATCATAAAGTAAATAAAACTTTTGAGCAGCAGAAAAAAACCAATTGGTGTTGATTTTGAAATCAAAACGGATCTTAGAATAAAAAACACTCCAAGGATAAGGCAAGTAAACTTTCCAATCTGACCAAAAATAAGATACCCATTAGTAGCATACAACAATAAAAAAATACCTAAAATTAAATTGCCTTGATGGGGGGGAGTTTTTAGTATTTTCATCATGTCAAGTTAGAATAAATATTGAATTCACTTTTTAAACATTTCAGCATAAAGCCATCTATAATTGAAAAGAAACCTTTTAATATCATAAAAACAAATTAAATAGTCTTGACTTTGATTCTGTATATCAAGATCATCAACATCAAAAAAGTGATATTGAATGACAATTGACTATAGATCATTAGTTTTGCTCCATAATTGTAAAACTCAAACAATGATAAAAACAACAACAAAGAGCCTCCATCCCTTACCAATCTTATGAAGAACATTTCCCAATTCATGTTTTTTGACATAAAGGCTTGAGCGTATACATTACTAACACTTGTGAACACCGAGCCTCCAACACATATTGTTATCAAAAACCCTAAACCTTTGAAAGTGTTTCCGTAAAAACTTTCGATAAATTGCGAAAAAACTAAAATAAAACAAGCTGGAATAAGAGTTGAAAAAATATTAATCCAGATAGTTTGTTTGATTATTTTATTGTGTAACAGGATGTTTTCATTTGATTTTGACAAATGTGACAAAACTACATTCCTTAATACGCCAGGAATAAATAAAATAGCAGAATACCATTGATAAGATGCATTGTATAACCCTAACTCACCAAAGGTGAAATGCTTGATTAGCAACAAACCTGAAATCCAATACAATACTGCGAAAACTCCTTCTTGTAAAGCAACAGGAGTTGTAAAACGGATTATTTGATTTAATAGTTTTTTATCGTGTGTCTTTAAAGATGTAAAACTAGATCCTAGTTGTCTTTTAATCTCTTTATGATAAAGATACCAATTAAAAACTTGAACAATTAACAACATCAACCATGCGCCCTCTAACTTATAAAAATAAGTCAAAACTACACTCAATAAAAAAGAAAGTATTCCAATTTTTACATTGATAGCAGCCATTTTTTTGAACATCCCTAAACCAGCTAAAACACCAGTGTGCAAAGACAACAAAGCATTTGCAACAATTAGAAGAGATAAAATCTTAAGGGCAGTTGTCATGTCAGAATTCCCTGTTAATTGTTTGGACAAAAAAGATGCAGAAAAAAAAAGAAGAAATGCAATTGAAAAACTAAAAACAAGCGTTATTCTATTTGCGTAATAAATAAATAAATAAATTTTTTCTGGATCCTTTACTTTTAAATCAGCAACATACTTGGTTGCAGTATATCCAAATCCAAAAGTCGAAAATACGGCAAGTGAGGTGACTGTTGTTTTAACAAAAACAAACTCTCCAAAAACATCTTTTCCTAACAAACGAGCAATAATAATTCCTCCAGCTAATGAAAGACCTCGAAATACAATATTCCCAAATAATGACCAAAATGAATCCTTAAGCAATTGACTATGAATTATACGCCTTTTAATTTGCTTTAAATCCATCTGTTTAATCTGTAATAATTAAATTCAAAAAATATAACTTACAAAAACTTAGCAATTTCAAACAAAGGTATTAATTATCTTGTTTTTATAATTAAACTTATCCGTGATCGTTTGAAATTATTTATTTTAAAATTGGAGTACTAAAATTTTCATGTCTTAAAAAAACCTGAACTCCACTGACAATATCATCGATATAGGTAAAATCAAGATTCATATGCCCTCTGTCAAATACCATGGTGGCACATCCTTCAGCAATGGCCTTGACAACAAATAAAAATGGCAATGTAAGGACATACCCAAGGACAGTATACTCTATAAAAAAACACTTGGTAAAAAGAAAAATCAAAGTTAACCCCCCCCAAAAAAAGGGACATTGAACGGGGTTGAATATTTACTTGTTTTTCGTAATCTCTTTTTCGTGGACTTCTTTGCGAAGGCCACTACTTGAAAAACGGTGTTCTCTTTTGTTAAAATACAAAGCGATGCCTTTCTCTTCACAGTAAGCTCTTCCTGTAAAATTTTCGTCGGCATACTCGTCTCCAATGATGCGCACATCCAATTTAAAAGAACGCAAAATATCTTCCAAATCTTGCTCTGTTGCATAAGGAACGATTTCGTCGACAAACACACATCCTTTGAGTTGTATATAACGTTCTACGACAGACTGAACGGGTTTGTTTTTTTCAGGGCGATCTAGTGTAGGGTCTGTCTGTAAGGCACAAATCAGGTGATCACATTGTCTTTTGGCATCTTCTAGCATGGTTATATGCCCTGCATGTAACAAATCAAAAGCGCTAAAGGTAATTCCTATTGTCATGTTTTAATTTTTAGAGGTTTTTTTAAAACCGGCACTAAAGTACTGATTTTTTTGGAGAGTTTCTATAACCACAAATTTATGCTTGTTTTCCAAGCAAAGCCAAAGTGCTTTTTTAGACTGTATCTAAACTATTGAATTTTATAAGCCTTTGTCTTTGATGGTGTCTGGCAAGACATTTTTAACATCATAAATGACCGCCTTTTCCTTTAGGAGAGACTTCAAATCAATTTTTTGAAATTCCGTATGTGATACAGCCAATAGCACGGCATCGAAGCGCTTGTTAGGAAGCTCCTTTTGAGTAGTGATTCCGTAGACTTGTTGCACTTCTTCTTCTCGAGCCCAAGGATCGCTTACGGTAATTTTTACTGCGTATTCTTTCAATGCCGAAATGACATCCACCACTTTTGTATTGCGGACATCGGGACAATTCTCTTTGAATGTAATGCCCAACACTAAGACCTCAGCATCTTTGACAGCTACGTCTTTTTGGATCATTGTTTTGACCAATTCCGTCGCCACATAAGCCCCCATGCTATCATTCATACGCCTTCCTGCAAGGATGATTTCTGGGTGGTAGCCAAACTCTTGAGCTTTTTGCGCCAAATAATAAGGGTCGACGCCAATGCAATGTCCACCCACTAGGCCGGGTTTGAAAGGCAAAAAGTTCCATTTAGTTCCTGCCGCTTCCAACACGTCATAGGTGTTGATGTCCATCAAATTGAATATTTTTGAAAGCTCGTTGACAAAAGCAATGTTGATGTCTCGCTGTGAATTTTCAATCACCTTGGCCGCTTCTGCTACTTTGATGCTCGGAGCCAAGTGAGTCCCTGCTGTGATGACGGATTTGTACATCGCATCTATCTGAAGACCGACTGCTGGAGTGGAACCGGAAGTTACTTTGAGGATTTTTTCAACGGTGTGCTCTTTGTCTCCTGGATTGATGCGTTCTGGTGAATAACCCGCAAAAAAATCGGTATTGAACTGAAGTCCCGAAACTTTTTCCAAGACAGGAATGCACGTTTCTTCAGTTGCACCGGGATAAACGGTGGATTCGTAAACAACCACGTCGCCTTTTTTAAGCACACTGCCGACCGTTTCACTGGCCTTGATCAAAGGAGTCAATACTGGACGGTGGTTTTTGTCTACCGGAGTTGGAACGGTGATGATGTAACGATTGCAATCACTCAGATCTTGAACATCGCTGGAACAATACAAGCCATTGGCGGAAGACGTAGCTGGAAGCAGCACTTTCCTTAAAGTGTCCGAATCCAATTCCAATGTACTGTCTGATCCCGACATCAATTCAGCAATGCGCTCTTGGTCAATGTCAAATCCTACAACGGGGTACTGTGTCGCAAACAAGCGTGCTAGGGGAAGTCCCACATAACCCAATCCGATAATTCCTATTTTTTGTGTTTCCAAATGTATCCGTTTTATGAATTTTTTTTCATTCTTAATCCGACTGTTTTCAAAATATATTTTCTCCTTTTCCTAAAATACGGAGGCAATCTTTGAGTGCTGCGTTCCAATGTGGAATTTCCACAGCGTACTTGTCTTTTATTTTTTCCTTATTCAATACCGAATAAAAAGGTCTTTTTACCACTGTGGGGTACTGACTGGTTGTTATCGGATGCACCTCAATTGAAATGCCGCTGAGCTCAAAAATGGCCTTGGCAAAATCATACCAACTGCAAAATCCTGCATTGGAATAATGCAGGATTTCAACTTCGGTGTTGTTTAATTGTGGCAAAACTGCTAAAATTGCTTTTGCCAAATCTCTCGCATAGGTCGGGGTCCCTACCTGATCGGAAACCACCTCCAACTGCTCTCTCTCTTTGCCCAAACGCAGCATGGTTTTGACAAAATTGTTTCCGTAACTGGAATACACCCAAGAAGTGCGGATGATAGCCGAATGGGATGGATTAATTTTTTGCATGGCCCGTTCCCCAGCCAACTTGGTTTGTCCATAAACCGATTGCGGGTTTGCGAGGTCTGTTTCTAAATAGGGGCTTATGCTGCTGCCATCAAACACGTAGTCTGAAGAAACATGAATCAGTTGAATGTCTTTTCCTTTGGCGATTTTGGCTAAATTTTCCACCGCCAAATGGTTCAATTGTTCGCTCAATTCCAGTTCAGATTCGGCTTTGTCAACTGCTGTGTGGGCAGCACAATTCACAATAATTTGAATGTTGTTTTCTGTCACAAAGTCCTCAACAGCTCGGTGATTTGTGATGTCCAAGACTTGGGTATCTGTAAAATAAAAGTGGTACTCGGAAAAAGAGGCCTCCAAGGCTTTCAACTCAGAACCCAATTGTCCTTTGCCGCCAGTTACCAATATCCTAGACATCTGAATTTTCTTTAAATTCAAAAGAGGTTGCCTCTTTTAAACTGGGGTTTTGCATGTCTTTTGGAGACAATTTCAATTGGTCTACCGGCAATTGCCAATCAATATTCAGTTGCCTGTCATCAAAGGCAATGCCTCTTTCGCTTTCTAGATTGTAATAATTGTCCACCTTGTAGGCAAAAGTTGCGGTCTCACTCAGGACCACAAAACCGTGTGCAAAACCTCTAGGGACTAAGAGTTGTTTTTTATTTGTTCCCGTCAACTCAATGGCAACGTGTTCTCCAAACGTAGGTGAGTTTTTGCGAATGTCTACTGCGATGTCCAGCACTGAACCTTCAATGACCCGTACCAATTTTGTCTGTGAATGAGGAGGCAATTGATAATGCAAACCTCTGAGCACCCCAAAAGAAGATTTGGATTCGTTGTCTTGAACATAGTCTATCTTGTAACCCAAAAATTCCTCCAGTTTGTCTTGGCGAAAAGTTTCAACTAGATACCCTCTCTCGTCTCCGTAAACTCGGGGTTCACAAAGAATTAAACCTGTTAGTTTCGTTCTGCTGAATTTCATCTTAAATTTCTTTTGCTCTGTGGATCAAATACTGTCCGTAATCGTTTTTCTTCAAAGGCTCCGCAAGTGCCAACAATTGTGCTTTGCTGATGTAGCCTTTTTCGTATGCGATTTCTTCAATGCAAGCGACTTTTAGTCCTTGACGGTTTTCGATGGTTTGTATATAATTAGAAGCATCTAACAAGGCTTCGTGTGTTCCCGTATCCAACCAGGCAAAGCCTCTTCCCATCACTTCTACTTTTAAATTCCCCCTATTTAAATAGACTTGATTGACTGCAGTGATTTCCAATTCCCCTCTGTCACTTGGTTTTAATGTTTTTGCGATCTCAATGACAGAATTGGGATAAAAATACAGTCCAACAACCGCATAATTACTTTTGGGTTGGGTGGGTTTTTCCTCAATGCTTTGTGCATTTCCTTCTTTGTCAAAAGCGACCACACCATAGCGTTCCGGATCTTGAACATAATAGCCAAAAACGGTCGCTTGCTGTGCCTCTTTTACATTTCTCAAAGAGGTAGCTAGCAAGTTGGAAAATCCATGCCCGTAAAAAATATTGTCTCCCAAAACCAGACAGACATCGTCTATCCCGATAAAATCGGCTCCCAAAATAAAGGCTTGCGCCAATCCATCGGGACTGGGTTGTTCTATGTAAGACAAGGAGATTCCCAAATCTTCGCCGGTCCCCAACAGCCTTTTGAAATTGGGCAAATCTTCAGGAGTAGAAATGAGCAATATCTCACGTATTCCGGCCAACATCAATACCGACAAAGGGTAATAAATCATCGGTTTGTCATGAATCGGCAACAATTGTTTGGAAGTGGCTTTGGTCAAGGGATACAGCCGTGTCCCAGCACCTCCTGCTAAAATGATTCCTTTCATAGTTATTGGGTTTGATTTTGGTAATAAGCTTTGTAAGCACCGCTGACAATGCGCTCCATCCAACCTGAATTCTCCAAATACCAATCAATGGTTTTGGACAAGCCTTCTTCAAAAGTCACAGAAGGGCTCCATCCCAATTCACGGTTGATTTTTGAAGCGTCTATGGCATAGCGCACATCGTGTCCTGGCCTGTCTTTTACGAAGGCAATTCGTTTTTCACTCTCTCCTTTTTCTCTACCTAATTTCTGATCCATTTGAACGCACAATGCCTTGATTAAATCGATGTTTTGCCATTCGTTGAACCCTCCAATATTATAGGTTTCCTTGTGCTTCCCTTTGTGAAAAACCAAATCAATAGCCTCCGCATGGTCTTCAACGTACAGCCAATCGCGTGTGTACTTTCCATCGCCGTATACGGGCAAGGAGATGTTTTTTAGGATGTTGTTTATAAACAAAGGAATCAATTTTTCTGGAAACTGATTGGGACCGTAATTGTTAGAACAATTGCTGATTACATAAGGCAAACCATAGGTTTCGCCGTAGGCCCTTACAAAATGATCTGAACTGGCTTTGGAAGCAGCATAGGGCGAATTTGGATCGTAAGAAGTATGCTCCGTAAACAGACCCGTTGCTCCCAAAGTTCCATAGACCTCATCTGTGCTTACATGGTAAAAAAGCTTTTCGTCCCACTGGTCCTGCCACAATTCTTTAAAAGCATTCAAAAGCACCATGGTGCCCAAGATATTTGTCCTTGCAAATGCCAAAGGATCCGCTATAGATCGATCTACATGAGACTCTGCCGCCAAGTGAATGACGCCTTCAAAACGGTGTTCTTGAAACAAAGCGTCTACAAAAGAGGCGTCGGCAATGTCTCCTTTGACAAAAGTGTAATTGGCAAATGATTCAATATCTGATACGTTTTCTAGGTTCCCTGCATAGGTCAAAGCATCTAAATTAAACACCTGATATGTCGGGTACTTGTTGACAAAAAGGCGTAGCACATGAGACCCTATAAATCCCGCACCGCCTGTAATTAATATTTTTTTGGACATTTTATTTTTTATCAAACTTTTTTCAAACCACCAAGCGATTCAAATTTTACACCTGTCACAGCTTGGTTTTCAATTGTGTAAAGACAAGAACTTAAACTTTTAAAAATTAACTTCTTCGAAACGGGTGTTTGGAACATGGCAAATCTACAAAAGGATGGTATTTCCCGGGTTCTTTCTCAGCGATTACTGCATTTCGAATCGCGTGGACAATTTCGATAGAAGCGCGTGCCTCCTCCAAGCCAAAACCGTTTCCATTTAAAATTGCTTCGTAACTTTTGCTGTGCAATTCTGTAAAGCCTCCGCTAAATTCAATGGCTTCTCCGTCTACCGTAAT
>TARA_B110000967_G_scaffold204567_1_pt1 | contig 12716 bp, 5 predicted proteins | sample TARA_B110000967 | Tara Oceans TARA_B110000967 (sample SAMEA4397903) | marine metagenome | biome: Polar Biome; feature: [DCM] deep chlorophyll maximum layer (ENVO:01000326); material: water (ENVO:00002006), including particulate matter (ENVO:01000060) such as... | depth 35 m
TGCTTTTGGTTTTCACCCTTCTCCGAAAGTGTGCGCTCCAACTTTTGGAAAAGTTTGGCCACGACTGTTTGCCGTGGCCCTAACTGTACCGGATATGCTTCTCACCAGTCGTGGACCACGTGCAGATGGTATGAAATTACACACCACGTAAAAATCGCTACATGAACCGCCAAACGCTTTCTCGGTTCGTCTCGTCAGGCGCAGAATGAATATGATCCGAATCGCGATATACCATCACTTCGTGCCCTTCGAAATACTCTGGCCTACCGATTGTGTTGATGGGAACATCTGTGCTTGCATAGTCCTCCCATTGTATGATGGTTCCCGCCGCGCCATCTTGACGCAAGGGATGCGACAGCTTCACCGAATGACTAAACACGCCGACGCCGCTCCAGTTGCTTTCAGGCGGGAACCCAAGCATCACCGTGAACCTCTCTAGCCCCGAGTCTTGATGCCAGGAATGGCGTTCTCTTCGTCTACCGGTGCCCGTGATATCGATCAGAGATCCGTGGCTCTCTTCCCCGCATAACGCGCCTAGCGTCTGAATGAACGTCTCGCCGTCAAGGCCTGACACGCCGTGCTGCTCAAATAACGCGGTAAATGCGGCGTACCCTGTTCGTGACGTTTTCCAGTTGACCATCAAACTAGAACTCAGAGAGCGAATAGCGGCGTTAGCCTTGTCGCTCATGCCCTGATCCTGGACGAAAAAGTCGTCGCGCATTGCCTTTCGTATGCCAGTTCTGAACTCCGCACTGGAGTTGAAAACTGTTTGAAGACCTGATGTTTTCGGGAACAGCGCGTCGAGTCCGTAAAACTTGACGTGCTCGTTCACAGCTGCGACGAAGAGTCGGGTGAGACGATGGGTTAGAAATTAGTAGGTGTGAAGACACCATGAGAGGCGTTTGCATTTCGTTGTGTTGCTCACCATCCTTGTTCGGTCGTCTGAGTTCGTGAGGAACCTCGAAAACATCCACGTCGTCCCACGGTTGGTATTCCGCCGTCGCAGATTTATTCACAGAACTACTGTTCGCACTTTGCTTCTTCGGGTTTGCTCCTGCAGCTGTAATCCAACATGAAAGAGCGTCGGTCAGCGAAGTTTCGGGAGAGTAGAGTCGATGCGATTGCGTGTCATGGCATCGTGCGTACCTGATGCGAAGGGATCAGCAGCGACGGTTTTCGCACCGGAACCAAACGGAGAAGCAGCGGCACCTCCGAAAGGCGATGGCGAAGAAGTCGACGCCTTGTTCTTCGCATCGCCGAACGGGCTAGCAGCGCAACAAACACCGGTGTTACTTCTCGTTCGACACCGGTAACTCGGTGGGGGCGTTAGATGTGCTGGCAGGCACGTGAAACTCATGGTTTCACTGCTGTGTGCGCTGCTCGTCTGCCGGAGAGCAGGCGAGAGATCGGGTTTTAGTCATCTGCCAACTTTGATTTTTTTATCATTTCGACGAGCGTCTTTCGTGGCAGCAGTTCTCGTGGCTCTCGTGTACATCAGCCCTGCATTCGTTGCGCGCGCGCCGCTCGACCGCGAGCACGGTTCACGCGCGTTTCCGTGTCGTCCCTCGCGGTCTCACTCGGTCCACACACCGGCCGCACGAAACCTTCGGAAGCGTCCCGTGGTGCCCGCCTCAACGGTTGGGAAACGCCGCGGGCAGGAAGATCTGAGAAGCGCCCCCCGGCAAAACCGACCATGGCGCAGGCCCCGATGCAGGCGAAGCTGGTACGTTAGGGACTTGGGTTAGGGATACGTGCAAACTCTACCGCCCGTCCAAGAGAAGAGGCAAGCAGGCGAAAAGCTCAACCGGGGGCTCACTCCGTCCAGCGCCGCCAAGAGGCGCGTCCGACGGACGCGCGAGTCGCCCCGGAGTTGACAGGCGCGTGCGCCCGACATTTGATGCTGCGCGGAGTCGCGCGTTGGCAAAGACGAAACCCGCTGAAGTCGATGGTGCCAACCTCGACGCTTGCAGCGTCCTCCAGCGCCAACGCCCTCGCCCCGGGCGCGTCACGCCTCGCCGCTGACCGTGTCGCTGCGACGACTCCTCTCAGGTCCCGTGCTCGACGACGCTCTGTACGAGAATTTCGACCAATCCGGGCCGTCATGGCGCCCGTGGTTGATGAACACGACCTCCATGTCTGGCGACGCGCGTCGTCGTCATTGACCTCTTGCGACGCCAATGGGAGCGATCTTCCAGGACGTTTTGCGGAAGCGGCGGGTTCCACCGACGCATTTCGTCCCGGGGATCGCGTCCTGGCGTGCGTGAGCGGCGGCAGCGACTCCGTCGCGTTGCTTACTCTCCTGGTCGAGATTCGCCACGCGTGGGATCTGGACGTGCGTGCGGTGCACTTCAACCACGGAGTTCGCGTTGACGAATCAGCCGAAGACGCCGTGTTTGTCGAGGCGCTGTGTGCGCGACTCGACGTCGAGCTTCACGTTCGCGCTCCCGAGAAGCCCTTCGCGCTGTCTAATTTTCAGGCAAAGGCGCGACAATGGCGCCGTGATGAAACTGTTGTTCTTCTGGAGTCGCTCGGCGCGAACGTCGCGCTGCAGGGTCATCACGCCGACGACCAGACCGAGACGGTTCTGCTGAAACTCATTCGCGGGTGTCATTTATCCAACATCGCCGGCATGCGTCCGCGCGAGGGCGTTTTCGGTCGCCCGCTTTTGTCGTTCCCGAAACGCGACCTCGTCGAGTTTCTCGAGTCTCGCGCGGAAACGTGGCGTGAAGATCCTTCCAACACATCGCCGAAGTATCTCCGCAATCGCGTGCGGGCTGAATTAATCCCTCTGCTTCGCGAACTCGTCGACGAAGGCGGCTTCGAGTCTCGAGTCGAAGCGTTGACGGTTCAAAGTGCCCACCTTCGCGAATTGCTCGACGACGTGCCATCCACACACCTCGCGCATGGCGAAGCACCCACGACGTCATCGTCAACGGTTTTCGATAGATCGTACCTAGCACGAGGTGAAATCGATCTCGATGCTTGGTCCGACCTTTCCACGCTCGTGCGACAAGACCAACTTCACGCGTACGTGTCAAACTCCGCCGGGGTGGACATGGAATATCACGTCCTGCGCAAGCTGTGCGCGCGGCTCTTTGCTCGCGCGAGCGCAGACGCGAACGCCGCGGATGCGCCGGAATGGGAGTGGAGAATACGCGGTGATTGGGTGTTGCGGAGCGTTGGTACCCGGGCGTGGGTGGTGAGAACCCCTCGTCTCGACTTGAAAACGAAACAGGCGGTTGTCGGGAACCGTGACGAGGGCGACGCAGATTCGCGGGGGACTGGAAAAGAGGTGGTCATCGACGCGGGGCGCGGCGTTTCCATCGCGCATCCACCGGGTTGGTCGATTCGGACGTCTTGGGAAACTTCCTCGTCGAAGGGTGATACAACCGGTGATAACGAGGGCGTTCGACTGTCAAATCTTCCCGATGTTTGCGCGCTGCGTCTTCGTTTTCGGCAACCGGGCGACGCGTTTCAGCCAGAACAGTCGCCGTCGCGAGGAAGACGCGTGAAGCTGAAAGATTGGATGCGAGCGAACGGCGTGCCTCTGCACGCGCGCGACCGAACGCCGCTCGTTTGTTTAGGTGGCGAAATAGTGGCGGTGTACCCATGCGCGTCCGCGGAGACGCAATCTTCGGAGGATGGAAGCGTGATGGACGGTAGGCGCGGCGCGAGGCTTAACCTCGTCGTCGACTGCGTCTCCGTCGACGACGTCCAATAATAGCGCGAATGAAATGAGATGAGCCGACCCCCTTGACGGGGTGAGGTGTGCTTCGGGTGACAGTTAGTTTTCGGGTGATGTAATTTTATTCTATATACCAATGCGTCGTGCTCGCACCGCGGCCCGATACACCATGGGCAATTCTTCTCTCACCCAATCATGTTCCACAAATCGTTCGTCAAGTGGTAATCTGAGCGGTCGTTCATCACAAAGTCGATGACCTTCAGGTCCTTCCCCTCGTGCGCGTTGACACGCCCCTTTATCCTGTCCGTGACCTCGTACTGCCAAGAGATCTTGGAGATGTGCGCGTAGAGGCTAAGCTCGTGTTTTGCGCGCGGCACCTCCTCGGCGGCCACTGAGTCCACTTCCGCGCGACGCACTTTCAGCGTCGCGCCCCTCTCCTTGAGCTCATCTTGCAGCTCTTCCAACGACTGCGCCTCTTTCTCCATGTTGGTCAGATTCTCGCCCGCCGCCCGTTTCTCCGCCTCCGCCTCCGCCACTCGCTTTTGGTGTTCCGCATCAGGCGCCGCGGCTGCGTTCACCTTCTTCTCCGCTTTCTCGACGCGCTTCACCATCTCCTTGATGACCGTCTGCATGTGCGCCTCGCGCGTGTCGCACAGCTCGCGCACCTCGGCGAATTGCTGATTCAGCTGGCGCACCTTGACCGCGTCCTCGTCGGTGGAGTAGATGCGCCGCATCTCCTCGATGAGCTCATGGCACTCGGCGAACGCGCCGTCCTGGTAGGAGGCGTCGGGAGCCATGACCGCCGGCAGGTGCGAGTGCAGCACGCGCGCCCTGGGTTGTGCGTTCCCCTCCCCAAATGAAGCAGGTGGTTTGAACCAACGGAATTTTGGCCGGCCGCGAAACTTCGGTCAACAACAGAACGAAAAGAACTTTCTGAGTGCCCCTTGCATTGCGCTCTTCAATCTCGCGCGCGCCAGCCACCGCGACGACCGTCACCTTTCACCGGTGACGCATCGGCATAGTATACACTATCTCGAGGTACGTGCCCCTGACAGACGAGACCGCCTCTGAACCTGAGGCCTCGCTGGATCGTGCCGTCCGAGAAAATGTTTCGTTTCGTGACACGCATGTAACAGTGGTGGAATTACAATCGCGTTTCACCACGTGTGGCAACAAAGCACCTCGACACGACGGCAGATGTCTCCATGCATCCTTCGTAATCCTTCGTATAGCTGACTCACTCGACTCTATCCCTCCCCCGTCCTCTTCCTCGCGCGCAGCAGCCACCGCACCCGCTTGATTTACCACAATGAGCGGGAAAGGTAAAGTGAATGTTTTCTCGCGGGTCCGTCCCGGACTGGCTCGCGAGGATGGCGACCAACACTGCGTCACCATGCTCCCGGACTTGAAAAAGTGCGTGGTACGCTTAGAAGACGACGCCGTGGAACGAGTCCTGGCTGGTGGATCTGCCGCCCCCGGCAAGGTCACGGAGAAGGATTTCACCTTCGAGGGTGTTTTTGACGAGGATTGTTCGCAAAAGGAAGTGTACGAGGAGGTTGGAAAGCCCGTGCTTAAGGATGTGTTGCTAGGATACAACGGCTCTATCCTCGCGTACGGCCAGACGAGCGCGGGGAAGACGCACTCGCTGCTGAACAGTGGCATGGGCATGGACGGCAAGCCTGACCCGAAGCAAGCCGGTCTGTTGCCCCGTCTCGTCGCCGCGCTTTTCGTGCACATCGGCGCCGACACCAAGCACGCGTACACCGTGGAGGCGAGCATGTTACAGATTTACAACGAGCACATCGATTGCTTGCTCTGCGACGACCGGGAAAAGGGCCAGGGCCTGGCCGTGACTGGAAAATCAGACGTCAAGGGTTTAACGTGGATATCATGTAAAACCCCGACTGACATGTTGATGTGCTTTCAGAAAGGGCGCAACAGCCTGGTGTACGCGGAGACGAAGATGAACAAATCGTCCAGTCGCTCGCACGCGGTGTTTCAAATCAAAATCTCCAAGCGCTCCCGCGCGACGTCCAGTGCCAAGGCGAGTGGCGGAGGCAAGGTTGAGATGAAAGCGACGTTTGGCAAACTCACCGTTGTCGATTTGGCGGGCTCCGAACGCATCAAAAAGAGCGGCGCGTCCGGCGCGCAGTTCAAGGAAGCGACGAACATCAACGGCAGCTTGTTGGCGTTTGGCAACGTCGTCCAGGCGCTCGCGGAGAAGAAAAAGTTCATCCCGTACCGAGACTCGAAGCTCACGCGTATCCTCGAAGACTCGCTCGGGGGCAATTGCAAGACCAGCCTGCTGGTGTGCTGTTCGCCGTCAATCGAGTCCTCGGACGAGACGGTGTGCACGCTGGACTTCGCGTCGCGCGCGTCGCGCATCGAAATCACGGCGACGATCAATGAGACGACCGTGATGGTGGACGCCAAGTCGCTCATGGCGGACGTTGCCGGGGAAGGTCTGGAGACGGCTTTGAAGGAACAGCAACGTGAGATGAACGATTTGGAGAACAAGCTGAAAGCAGCGGGCGCCAAGAACGAAGCTACGCTCCTGAAAGCGAAGGATGACGCGATTAAGAAGCAGATGGCTGAAACGGCGAAGGCAGTTCAAGCCGGCAAACTGGTGGAAACATACAAAGCCAAATCCGACGAGGCTGCGAAGAAAATCCAAGACCTCGAAGCAGCTGTCAAAGAGGCGTCCGAGGCGAAAGAGGTGAAATTGCAAATGAAGAAGATGGTCGATGAGAAGGAGCGCGAAGTTGAAGCCCTCAAGGCGACGCTCGCGGAGGAGCGCAAAGCGCGCGCGCAAGGCGACGACGAGCGCGCGAAAACGCTCGTGCAACAAGTATCGAAAACGAAAGCACTCCTGGATGAGGCGTACGCGCACTCGTCCGTGATCGAGGCTCGCGCGAGCGAGGCCGAGATCCTCGCCGCCCAGCTTGACGAAAAGCTCCAAGATTCGTCTGCCGCGCTCGAGGCGGCGATCGCGGAGGCTTCGGCTGCTGCGGTGAGAGCTGCGGAGGAACACGCCGCGCTCGTCACGAAAATGGCGGAGGAGCAAGCCGCTGCTCTCGTGGAGAAGGAGTTCGACGCGATGGCGCGGATTGAAACGGCTGTGGAAACTACCAGGGCAGAGGTCGAGGCGGAGTCTGACAAGAAAGAAGCGGTGCTTGTGCGTCAGTGGAGTCTGAAGTTGAGTACCCAGGCGGAGGAAGCAGCTGCTGAAATCGCTGGGGTGAAGTCCGAGCTCGCCGACGCGCAGGCGGCGTTCGAGGAGGAACGTCTACTTAAGGAGGAGATTGTCGAAACGCTCAAAAGCGAAGCGAAGGCGAGCTTAAGCCGCATCTCGTCGCTTCAACGAGAAGCTGAGTCCCTCGCGTCAGAGATCGAAGCCGCGCGTGCCGAGGTCATTGAGCAACGCGAGGCGGCTGCGGCGGAAGCGGCGAGGCTAAACGTGGCGCACGCCGAGGCGCTCGCCAACCTCAACGAAAGAAGACTCGAGGATGCCGCTGCGGCGGAGAAACGCTTGGCCGAGACAGACGAGGCGCACGCCGCCGACGCCGATTCGATTCGCGAGCGTGCGGAGTCGCGGGAAAAACGTCTTTCGTGGGCCTTCAGCGCGTCTAAAGCGCTGCTTGCTGAGACCAACGCCGCGATTCAAGCGGACCACGCGAGGATGAAAAAGAGGTTCGACAGCCGAGACAGCCGAGACGACGACGTCGAGAAACTTGCGGTGTTAACCGCCGAAGTGAGCGCGCTTGATAGCATGAACAAGCATCTTCGCCGGGAGACGGAAGCTATCGCCCGCGAGCTCGACAACCGCGACCAGAACGACAGCATTTTCGGAAGCAGCGGGGGGGTGAGATCCGCGCCGGGTCCGGGTGCGCGAAAAACGACGGGCGGGCGAAGCCCGAGCGGGTCGACTGGCGGAAGAACGCCCTCGTCCAAAGGCGGTTCGTTTTTCCTCTCGGCGACGGGAACGAGCCTCAGCGGAACCGCGCGTAGCAAAAAATAGAGCGGTGAGCAGGAATAATTCATAGAGCAACCACCCATCGTGGTGATATGGTATGTAAAGTCAATACATAGACTAGAACTATTACAACTGTCTGCCTAAGGATTTTTTGCGTTCCTTCGCGGGAGCTCCGCCGAAGACGTCGCTCGCAGTCGGCGTCCAACAAGCGGACGCCTGAATTTGCATGTCGTCGGAGGAGGAAGTTTCCTCCTCGGCAAACGTCGTTTTTTTCGTGCCGCGAAGATTCAAGCGATCGTTTCGTTTCTCTTCCTCCGAATCGTCGTCTCGCTCGTCTTTTCTTACGTTTCGCTCGCCCAATTTGTTTTTCAGCTCGCCAGGTCTGTCTTCCCGGTCCGTGTCTTCTTCAGGAGTAAAGTCAAGGTCAACGTCTAATTTTCGTTTCGAGCCGAACGATCGCGCTTTGGCCACCGAACGGATATCTCTCCGAACGCTGACTCGCCTTGCCGCTGTCGTCTCGGGTTTTGTTTCTCTTCTCCCCGTAATAAGAGCATCGAGGATACCGGGCATGGGCGTTTTTAAGCTCTTCGCGATCAGCACTGCGTCGCCCAGAGGCACGCCGATGGCTTTCAGGTCGCACACAGCCAACGCCTTGAGGGATTCGATCGTTTCGATCTTCTCCTCGCAGAGCTTCTCGAAGTGAATCTCCATCGATTCCCCGTCCTCGTCCTCGATGGCGTCCAACAAGTGTCGCAGATCCTCAACCTTCTCGGTGGCGATAACTTCGCGATCCGTACACTCGTCAAAGTAGTCTTCGTGCTTTCGAAACGAATCCATCGCGCGTTTCACCTCCGTCGGTCGCATTCCTTGCTCCTTCAACCTGGTGTACACCAGCCGCGTTAAGTGCGATAGTAGGTTGTTTTCCTTGCGTCCGGCCAAGTCCTGGTTAAAAAGCGCGGTTTTCCCCAGGGAGAACTCCACGAATGCGATGGCGGCATCCGCGTTGCACTCGCCCGGAACGCGCGTCGCTTCGTGCGCCGCTTTCTTCAACACCGAAGAAATCATCATAACGTTCCTGGAGATAATCACTCTCCAGCGCATGGAGTGCTCACCGTACGTGTTCATCGCGTGGTGTAACGCTTCGCCATCCAACACGAGGAGAACCGTGCCGACGCTGCACACCGCGCTGCGCGACCTCGGCTCGCCGAGTTTGTAAACAACCTCCATGCCGAACGGCTCGCCGCCTCGGCGGAACACGTCGATGCCTCCCGCGGTGTTCCCTCCGCGCATGGGTAACATGACGCAACCCTTGACGCAGAAGTAAAACTGCGTCGCGGGTTCCCCGGCGGTGTACACAAAGTCGCCACGCGCGTAGACCTGGACTTCTATGTTCGCGGAGAGGTGCGCGATCATGTCGGCGTTTGCGTTTTTCAAAATGCCGCACGAGCGCAGGACGTCGCCGAACATGGCTTCGGACACCACTCGGCGCATATCCGCCGAGACGTTGTCCAGAATTCTCCCCAAGTCGCTGTACTGTTTGGAATGGGAAAACTTGAACAGGTAAAACGACCGGAGTCGGCGGCAAAACTCGGGGCCAGGCACTTCGTCGTTTCGCCATTTCATCACCCGGTTATACACGTCTTCGCGTTTCAAAAACACGTTCAGGACGTTGAGGTTGGAGTAGAACTCTCGGCTCGCTTCGTTCATTTCGTCCACAATCGCCACGACACCGCCGATGATCGCCGCGTTGGCCACGGCGCCGACGATGAGCAGAATCGAGATGTACGCCCTTAACACGGAACTCTCCGCTTCCCCGTCGTGGCCTTCGCCCATCCCGATTGTCATGAACATCAAGCCCCACAGGAAGCAGTAGTAGTACTGTTTAAACCGTGTAATTTCCTCGTCCATCTCAATCATGTTCGGCAGAAAAACCTCCAGCGCGGGGGACAGCGGGTCGTACTTGCAAATCAGCGCCAGAAGGCACGCGATCCAGTGCGCGGTGACCAGCAACACCAAAAGCAACATGGAGATGCTCAGGGCTTGGTAGTTGATCGCGAAGTCGGCTTCGTATTTTCGCACGATCTTCAACCCGCGGAAGATTCGCAGCATCTTCAGCAACCGGAAAAGCTTCAGCACGCGTAACACTTTCAAGCTGGACAAGCCCCCGCCACCCAGCGCTTCGATTATGTCGAACGGCATGATGGACATCAGGTCGATCACGAACATGCCTTTGAAATACCGCGCCGCCAGCTCCTGTTTCGACGTCACCCAAACCCCGTCGTTGTCTTCAAACGGCGTGATGAACACGAGCACCATGTCGGCTAAAAAAATCACGTTGATGACCTGGTTCACCCAGAACAAAAGATCCGCCCCCACGCCGGTCAGGCCGTCCAAGAACGCGATTTCGTACGGCGTGACAAGCGCGGTGAACACGAGCAGGTGAAGGGTCATGAGGTCCCACCACTGGACGTACCGGTGCCGCGGGTTCACCACCTGCCACGCCACGTTCCACAAAGGATCCTGATCCGTAAACACCGGATTCGCCGCCCCCAAGCCTTGCGCGCTCACCATGCGTGACTTGTGTCGCAGCGCTTCCGTCCGCGCCTTGTTTCGTGTCGCCGTTCGTGCACGCATCTCTTTTTTATCAACCGCTCCCCCAAACACGCTGTCGGATTCCTCGCTCGCCACGGACGGAGGCTTCATCGGCGCGTTCGGTACGCCTTTGCCTTTACGCGTGGTTTTTGTGGTCGCCTCGAGCTCCTCACGCGCCTTCGCGGCGAGGCCTCCCGCGAGTCCGCCCCGCATGCTCGCCGCACAGGGGGACGATGACGGGCGGTACACCACCAGAGGTAATAGTCCCTAACTACCACCTCTGATACCACCGCGTCGAGATGCGGCTCCGCGAGGGGCGAAGTGATGTCGGCATTAACTGATGGAGCCGCAAAAATGTCGAACAAGTTCGGTGTCGGAGGAAACAACCGAAGTTCCATTTGATTTCTGAAGTGTTGCCAACCAAACTCTCTCCCTCTACGCCTACCGACCCCCCACAACCCCCAAGTTCATCAGTCGAAATCGTCATCCTCGTACTCCACCTCTTCCTCCGCCTTCCGCGTGCCTTTGTCCCAGTCCTTCAGTTTGTTCCGCCCCATCAGGTACCCGTCGGAAAGAACGTCCCACCCCGCGCTTTCGGTTTTCTCGGCGCCGTCGTGTTTGTTTTTTTCTTTGTCACGCGCCGCCGCCGCTTCGTCCCTCGCCGACCGCTCCAGGTTCGACTTCTTAAGCTCTTGCAGGAAAGACCCTTTCGTGAGCTCTTTGGAGACCTTCCCCAACCCTTTTCGCGTCCCAGCGTCCGCCACGGTTTTCTGCGCTTTGCTCACGGCGTTGAAAAGACGCACCACGCCCTTCGTGGCGGTTTGCAACATCCGGCGCTCGGTTTGATCCGCTACGGGGTCCACGGTGCCTTTCTTCGGGACGTGGTGCCCGCGTTCGCGGAGCTCTAAACGTTCCCGTTTAAGTAACGACCGCGCGCGCCGGTCCAGTTTTTGTTCGATCTCCACTTTCTTCTGCTTTTTGGTTTTAGGTAAAAGCTCAGAACCGCCGCGCTTGGTCGCGGCGCCGTCCTCGTCGCCGACCAAGTTCGCGAAAGCTCTGGCGAACCCAAACGCCGCCGCGCCGCCGCCTTCCGCGCGGGCCGCCGCGGTGGAAGCCGCGGCGTCGCGGGTGCGTTTCCGGGAAGGCACGGTGTCTTCGTCGTCCTCGCCATCCTCGCCATCGTCGTCGCCGTCGCCGTCGGAAAAGTCGTCCTCGTCGAACTCGTCGTCATCGGCGCCGTCCGATTCCGAATCGCCATCATCATCACCATCATCCCCGCCGACTTCACGATCGTCTCCGTCGAACGCGTCGTTGTCTAGTTCGTCCAAGGAAGAGCTCGCTTCGCCGTCGTCGTCGTCGTCATCGTCGTTCTCGGACGTTGGCTCGTCGTCGGATCCGTCAGACCCAATCAACTCGTCATCCAGCTCGCCGTCGTCGCCCGACGAACCGTCGCCGTTCTCGGACACCGGTTCGTCATCAGACGCATCAACGTCATCGAGCTCGTCATCCAACTCGCCGTCATCACCCGAAGAACCCTCCTCCTCATCCTCATCCTCCTCCTCATCCTCGGCAACGTCCTGGTCGTCGTCTTCCGACGACGCTTCTTCCGACTCGCTTTCGGGTTTGGGCTCCACGGGGGTCTTGGCGGCGCGCTTGCCACCCGGCGCCGCCGCGGGGGGCTTGCGCTTTCCAACACCCGCCATCGTGAATCACCGGTGCGACGCCGAGCGGAGGACCCGCGCGGAGGCTTGTGGGGATGACTGGCCCGCCGCCGCCGACATTTTGCTGGCGGCAAGGAAATGGCCCCATAACCTGGTTGCGACAGAATCGAAGCTACAGAATCGGCACCGCTCGCTTGTTTCGTGACTGTACACTATCGTCTCCCCACCCCACTGTTGCCCCCGCCCGGCCTGACTCGGGCCCCGCATCGCGCCGTTCCTTGTTTCGTGTATTCCCTCGTACGGGATCATGGGCGGTGGGTACCGCGACAGCGACGTGCCTTGGAGGTTCACCGGCCGCGCGCTTTACCAGCTCAACCTGGTGAAATCGGCCGAGGCTCGGAAACACGTCCCCTCCGATTTGAAGCTCGTGGAGCTGTTCGGGTACACCCTGGGTGGGGTGTACCTGGCGCGGTACACGGACTCACCCGCGGGTGGTTTCGACGAGATGGTTGCCCTGGGTGGGTTGGTGTGGAACCCACCGTTCTCGTGTGCGTGGGCGGCGCGGGTTTTCGTTAACGACCCCGGCGCGCGCGCGCATGGGGTGAAAACATGCGGGTTACCGTCGCGGTTAGCGCGCTTCGACCGGGGCGACGGCGCGGATGAAGTCGACGGGGGCGATGAGACGCACGGGTGGTGGCGAAACACGCGGCCTCCTTCCGTGTTCAAAGCTGCGGAGACGTTCGTGAAAGGGGGGTGGAGGCGACGACCGGGAAAAGGAAAAGGAAACAAGACGAAGACGAAGACG
>TARA_B110000967_G_scaffold203765_1_pt1 | contig 12696 bp, 7 predicted proteins | sample TARA_B110000967 | Tara Oceans TARA_B110000967 (sample SAMEA4397903) | marine metagenome | biome: Polar Biome; feature: [DCM] deep chlorophyll maximum layer (ENVO:01000326); material: water (ENVO:00002006), including particulate matter (ENVO:01000060) such as... | depth 35 m
GATATATTTTGTATTTTCATATAGGTATGCGGATTCTCGTTATTTTTGGATTTTTTTTCATAAAAAGTAAAATGATTATGAAAGTTTTCTTTGATTGCTTGAATATCTGGTAATTCTTGTACAATAATTTCTTTATCCCAATTCACATTCAAATCTTCGGTCAAATTTAATAAATTCCCAGTACTATTAAAATGTACTTTTTCCATATAAAATTCAGTAGGGATAATAAGTTTATAAAAATATTTATTAATAGTATTAGAAATCAAACTTAAATCGTAGTTTACACTATATTGATTAAAGTGTGAATAGATAGCTTTTGTGCATAAATGTTTACGAGTTTGTCTCATTATGATTAATTTGTTTTAATGATAATGATTAGAAAAAGAATCAATTTTTTATAATGTAATAGTATATATGGAAATTGTAGATGAAGAATTGTATAATGAAATTAAAAAAAAACTATATATAGAAAATCCGCAACATAGTGCTTATCGTAGTGGTAGTTTAGTTAAAAAATATAAAGAAGAGTTTGCTAAAAAATATGGTCCAAATAAAACTCCATATAAAGGAAATAAAACAAAAAAGAAAGGTTTAACAAGATGGTTTGCAGAAGAATGGAAAAATCAAAGAGGGGATATAGGTTATAAATATAAAAATGATGTATATAGACCAACTATCCGAATTACAAAGAAGACACCAATTACGTTTGATGAATTATCTGAAAAATCCATTACAAAGGCTCGTAGTGAAAAATATAGAAAAGGACATGTAACTAAATTTAATGGTGGGCGACAAACCCGTAAAAATAAAGAAAAATCAAAAATATATTTTGCAGATTATCCTGATTTTTTACCAAATTTGAGTCCACGTGAAATGTTTGAAATGGGTAGTTTTGGCGGAACCTATTGGAGACCTATCTATTCAAGTATAACAAAAAAAGATTATAAAAATAGACACAAACGTTATCCTTTAACTTGGTGGAATAAAATTCCTACTAATTTTTTAACACGCGAAAAATATGATATAAATATAAATAAGTATAAAGTACGAGTAGGTACATCTCTTGAATTTTGGGAAGAAAAAGGTTGGATTGATAAATTACATCCATATGGTTGGGTAGAATGGTATTGTGATTTTTATCAAGGTAAACGGGGGGTTGATGACGAACGACAAATTATGCGTTGGAAAAATTTAGCTGGTCCAAGAGGACGTTTTATGCGTTTTTTAGTAACGCAAATTATTCGTAAAAAATCAACGTGGAACGATGAAGCCGTAAGTCCAAAAATAAGACAAGTATTACAACATTGGGGATATGTTCTAACAAAAAAAGATTATACAAAAGAATTAAAACGGCGAGAATTATAATTGTTTATTCGGTTTATATTTCAAGATATCTAATATTTTACTGGTTGTTGGAAATTCATCGAAACCGTATATATCCTGTAACAATAACCATTCGAATAACCCGCCGGAATAAATATAAATGTTGTAAAATCCGCATTTATGCAATTGATTGTATTTTGTTTCTACAGAATTATCGCTACTATTTTCGCCATAAATAATAATCATAGTTTGACTGGAATTATAGTTATTCAATAGATTATTCATAACCGGTTCTTCGTCGCTACTTATAACAGTATTTTGAATTAAACAATCTTGTTTATGGGTAGATAATGTATTTATAAGTGTATAATTATGTTGAATCGCCTTCTGTACATCTTCAAAAGATAGTTTATTGTACGTTTTATGAAATAATTGTGAGAACATTCTATTATACTACCAAAGTAATTTTTAAATATTTTATACAATTAAAAATAAATTAAAAAATTGAAATAACTTATATATTATTTTATATACCAATATATAAAACATGGATTTGCTTCAAAGTAAGTTATCGAAGAAAGAATGGGAAACCATAGAGCAGCCTGTAAGTGAAAATGAAAAAAAAATATTAAGATTAATAAAAGAAGGTTATCATAATGTAAATATGAAATCAAATAATAAACAATCGTTGTTCTCTTATATTAAAGTTGAAAAAAATGAAAGTATAGAATTTTATTTATTTCAAAAATATTTCGAAGTTGAAATTAATAAAATAGTATCAAAATACGGTAAACAAATACCTGAATATGAAATATTATTTATCTTTGCGAAGAATGCGATGAAAAAGATGAAAAGTACAGATTCATTAAGAATACAAAACTTGGAAAAAACAATTACTACAAACAGAAATAAAATATTTGAATTTTTACTAATAGATTTAACATATGAATTATTAAAGAGAATTCATAAAAAGAAGACGGATTATGCGTTTTATTTATATACGTTAATTCAATTAAAAAAGGTATCTATTAATTCGGTGAATCAGTTTGTTCTTCGATTTATAAATGCATCTATCGATTACGCAAATTCTTTAACCACAATTGGTAATATTATAAAAAATGCAACTGAATTTATTGAAAAAAACAAGTATTTGTTAGAATATGAAGATAAAGAATTATTTACTCATCAAAAAGAATTGTATTGTATAACTAAATCAAACGAAGAAGAGTTTATTCCAAAGTTAATATTATATACTGCTCCAACAGGAACAGGAAAAACGTTATCTCCGATTGGTTTATCTGAAAATAATCGAATTATATTTGTATGTGTAGCTAGACATATTGGTTTAGCTTTGGCCAAGTCGGCTATATCCATGGAAAAAAAGGTTGCATTCGCATTCGGATGTGAAACCGCATCAGATATTCGTCTGCATTATTATTCAGCAATTAATTATACACGTCATTGGAAATCAGGTAGTATTGTAAAGGTAGATAATAGCGTAGGCAATAATGTAGAAATTATGATTTGCGATGTTCAATCTTATATTACCGCGATGCATTATATGTTATCATTTAATGCATCAACGAAAATAATTACTTATTGGGATGAACCAACTATTACATTAGATTATGAAGAACACGATTTGCATCCAATTATTCATAAAAATTGGTCTGAAAATAAAATTCCAACGGTGATTTTATCTTGTGCTACGTTACCTTCGATGGAAGATTTACAACCTACGATAAATGATTTTCGTATGAAATTTGATAATGTCGAAATTCATAGAATTAGTAGTTATGATTGTAAGAAATCTATACCTATTATTAATAGTGAAGGATATTGCGTATTACCTCATTACTTATATAAAGAATATGACGAATTGCTAGTACATACCAATTATTGTTTAGAAAACAAAACATTATTACGGTATTTTGATTTGGAAGAAATAATTCAATTTGTCTCTTATATTAATAATAACAACGCGTTATTAACAAATAATAATTATAAGTTTGAAAATTATTTTGAAAATATATCGAGTATTACGATGAATAGTTTGAAAATATATTATTTAGAATTGATAAAAAATATTGCATGCGATAAATGGACACAAATTTATCAAACTATGTTATTACAAAGAACTAAAAAATTTGATAAACCAATACAAAATATGAAAAATATGGATGGTGGTGGCGGTGCGTCTAGTTCAAATGTATTTAAAAATGTAGAAAGAAAAACTCCAAAATCAACTGGAATATCATTAACAACCGCGGATGCATATACATTAACAGATGGTCCAACTATATTCTTAACGAATGATGTAAATAAGATTGGTGCATTTTATATAAAACAATCAAATATCCCGCTGAATGTATTTGATAATATTTTAACAAAAATTAATGAAAATAATGAATTAGTAAAAAAAATTGATAAATTAGAAAGATTAATAGAAGCTGCTGAAAATAAGGGAAATTCAGACGAAAATGCGAAAGGAACTCGCGATGACGGAAAGTTATCAAGAGAATCTATGCAAAACCAACATGAAATTAATAAAATACAAAGAAAAATCAAGTTGATTTCATTAGATGCGATTTATTTACCAAATACGAAATCTCATCAAGAATTATGGACACCTGAAGGCGAATTATATGAGAATGCGTTTATATCAAATATAGGGGAAGAGAATACAAAACAAATTATGGGGTTAAGTATTGAAAATAATTTTAAGGTATTATTATTATTAGGTATTGGTGTATTTATTGAAAATCCAGATGTTCGGTATATAGAAATAATGAAAAAGTTAGCAGACGAACAACGATTATTTATTATAATCGCATCAACCGATTATATTTATGGAACCAATTATCAATTCTGTCATGGAGTGATTGGTAAAGATTTGAACAATTTGACGCAACAAAAAACAATACAAGCTATGGGTAGAATTGGCCGAAATAATATACAACAAAGTTACACGGTTCGATTTCGTAATGATGCGATAATTAATAATTTATTTCAAGAACCAGAACATAATATAGAGTCAGTTAACATGAGCAAATTATTCGTGAGCGAATAAATAGGTATATAGGTATAGTATAGGGTTATTATGTAAAATAATATAATTTTTTAATCGAATTACATTATTTAAAGCGCACTTTTATAATCAACCACATAAGGATTTGATTTTAATACGCTATTAATATCAGGTTTATTACGTTCTTCATTAATAGTTGATAATAATTTACTTTCTTGACCAGCAACACGTCCAATATTAAATGTATCGGGGGTATTATATGCCGTACCTCCAGAAACTTCGCGTTTATTTTGTAACATAGTATCTCTGTCTTTTTCACGCATATTTATATCATGATTTAACATTTTCATATTACCTTTTACCATATACCCATCAATAGTACTTGATTTAATATCATTATTACGTTGGTTATAGTTTGCTTGATAAGATGTTTGTTCTCTAGTTCCAGCAGCAGCACCCGCATTACCTGCATAAAAATGATTACTTGTATCATTACGATTTGTATTGGCCACTTGATTTTCGGTGACTTGATAAGCACCGCCCAATTGATTACGATTAACATTCATATGGAATTTCGATTGTTCAGTAGTTTCTCTCATCGTAGTAGGTAATCTATCATTTGGATTAAATATATATGTTTCCGAAACCGTTTTTCCAGCATTTTGATAAGGTCTTAATGTACCAATCGTATTTTCCTTTCTGGAAGGACGTAAAATATCTAATAAAGGAGCTACCACAGCACCTAAACCACTACCAACTCCTCCAAAATAACTGTCTTGTCTATTAGCAGTACGGTTATTAGGATATGCTTTTTTAGCTTTTGCTTCATAATCATGTTCATTTGCACTATTACGTCCGTTAGCATTAGCTATCGCTAAAGGGTAGGATTCCAATTGTTGATTATGCGTAGGCATATATTCACCTTTTACATAAGAGGATTCTGTTTGATTTCCAGCGCCTCCAACATAATCTGTAGTGGTTTCTGGTCGATTCACATGTTTATCGACATGAATTGCACGGAATGGTTGTTTTTTTTCAATACCTGTGGTTGTAAATAAACGATCATGCCCGGTTTCAAATGCTCTTTCGGGACGATGTTTTTCCATAATACCCATATTTTCACGATTACTAATATTTGGCGTATGAGACATAGCAGGTCCTCCGTAATTTAATGTACTGACTCCACCTGATTTTTGTTTATTATCGACACGTAATTCGTCGACATTTTTAGGCATCCATTGATCGCGAGACATCATACCGGAATTAAATCCATCAGAACCATCTCCTAATCCAGGGGCAACTTGTTCTTCCTTAAATGGTTTAACGTTCGCCATTTTCATACTAGGGTTTACGCGAGAACGGAAAAACTCGGTTGAATTAGGTGCACCGTTAGCCCATTGTAAATTTTCACTAGGTGAAAATAATGGGGCTTGAGCGTTTTTTTCAACATGTTGAGAACCAGAACCTGAATAACTATCTAAAATACCTTCATTAAAGGTGTTAGAGTCGGCGGTAGTTACATTACTACCAAAATAAGGTGTCATATTATTATGACTAAAGTAATCAGCAGAAACTTTACTTCCACTTAAAGAATAATATTCGTTGTTAGAGTCGTTGTTTGTTTTTGTACTTTTATCAAAATATTTATCTGTATATGTACCGGCACTACCGTCGTATTTATTGTTGATAGTTACATCGTTTGTTTGGTCTAATTCAATTGATTTGATCGGTTGTTCACTATTTTTATCGTGAATGTTAGGAAAGTTACGATTAGGTACATTTGTATTAGGTAATTCGTTTTGATTTTCAAAATTTTCTTCGTTGTCTTTTTTTTGATTAGAAACTATGTAAAATAGTCCTAATGCTATTCCGGGTATAGCTAATTCCATAAAATATATTATATAATTATAATATTCTTATATAATATTTTGGTTAAATTGTATCATTTTTATATAATGTGCCTGGACAAATATTACTATTATTCATACATATAGATTGGTTTGTTAAATAGTAATCGTTTACATTATTAACCATGGGTATGGATGGTGTATGATTATCTTTTTCTAACATGCGAGTATCAACGTTATTTTCAAAATTAACCCTAGTATCAGTTAATTGATTCTTGTAAGGATATTCCCATCGGGTTTGTTCTAAATCTTTGGTCATCCATGCGGGATGGCTAGCTCTACTTTCATCAATTATTGGTTGTTGATTTTTATAATATTTTTTAGTGGATTCAGCTTTATGTAATTGATAATCATTCGAGGTTAAGTGATCACGATTGGTAAGTCGGGACATACCTAAAAGATCACTTTCTAAATTGATTACATTTGTTCTTAAATTGGATCCCCATTGTTGTAATCTTATTTGAGGATCTTCAAAGAAAGGTAAATCAACACCTTGACCGGGTGTATTTAATATATAATTACAACCTGACGTACTTTCTTCTACTTGTTTTTTTATGCGATTTGGATCATCGTGAAATCGGGTAAAGGACATTTCTTTAAACTAATATATAATGTGAAAAAAACGTAGTAGAAATAGTGGATAGAATATAGATAAATATCCTAAATTATTCTTTTACGTTTTGCTAATATCGGATAATCAATTTCATCGTTTGGGTTTTTAAAAAAGGTCTCATCTTTTATAATACTTGATCCTTCTTGTTTTCTAATAATCGACCAAACACTTTGATCATGTCGATGTTCCTTAAAAGATGAATCATTTGTTATTGTAGACGGAGTTTCATCTATTAATTGATAATTACAACAAGTTTCGTACCATTTATTTACCATATTTATATTACGTTCGGTTTTTCTAATAATAAATATTCCACCTACTAATTGGTTTGTATTCATAATATTATTAGCATTTAAATAATGAATAGTATCCATTTTAGTCCATTCGCATTCTTTGCCGGGTAATTCAAACGACAACAGACCGTACTCGTTATTTTTTACAAGATTTATATATTGTTTAAAACGATTTATTGCAGTTGGACTATTATTTAATACACAACCCGCATCTATATAACATAAGATTTCATTATCCTTCATTTTTTCTAATTGTTTTTTTACAATATATGGTTTCCATAACCAATAACCATACCCAACAGGATTATTATCTATAAAAGTAGCATGTTTATCCCAAAATTGTGTATTATTTTTTAGATAATCATCTTTTAATCCTATGATTTCAGTAAACAAATTAAATTGTGTTGCTTCATCGCATATTCTATCAACCGTTTTATGATAATTACTAGGACCTCCGAAAGTTAAAAATGTTAGTTTTTCAGGTAACGAAAGTATGTTATGTATTGTGGGGAAAAAAGCCAATTGATTTAATATTTTTTCCTTTTCTTTACGAATAATATCAATTCGTTGAGACCACCAATCTTCTTTAATTGCTTGAATAATTATTTGTTTACTTTTTTCAAAATCATTTAAATCTAATTGCACAAATGCTTGAGGATTTATATAATCAGTTAAGTTTGGACACCCCCAATAAAAACATAACGATTCACATAAGATTGGTTCCCATATTTTCTCGGTTGCATAATTTGTTTCTTGATTGTTTTCCGTCATAAAATAATATTTATGAGGCATTAAAATGCTATAGGGTTCATCGTCGGGTAAAGCCCCCTTATAATTTTTAAAATCATGATAATTTTCTTTACCGTATACATTCAGTATTCTTTCGTCTTGAATATACTTGATAAAATCAATACGTTTTTTATGACCTTCAAAATATTTTTTAGAACTAACAATAGAAGCTACTTTATTAATATATTTTGTTTGTTTATTTACTAGTTTTTCATAAGGTACATTTAATCTCCATTGAACAGCATTTAATTTGTCTCTGGTATGAACATATAAAAATTCTTTTGGATCTGGGTTTGCCCATTTCCCCCAAGTATGAGTACCATATGGATTATGTAACGCTTCTGGTTCTAGTGTGAATACTAACGTTTTTAAAGGATCATAATAACTTTCGCTCGTTTTTGGTTGATTAATAATTATGTAATAATCGATGTTAATATCGCTACAAGTAATTTCAATATCTTTATATTGGTATGATTTATCAGGTATCATATAATTAAATTCATTTACTAATTCTTGTTGTGTATCCCAAAAATTACCAAGCAGTTTGACTCTTTTTACATTTGGTCTTTTTACAAAGAGTGTGTTATAATATTCTTTTTTAATATAAATACCATCATTATTTTTAAAGTATTCAGAACATTTTAACTGCGTAACTTTATTTTTTGTGAAACCTAATGTATTAATAGCAACACAATTCGGATCTCGCAATATATTACTTAGTGCATTTGTTATATTAGTTGTATCAATTCGTTGAATATCATTACCTATTTCATCTTGTCCTTGAATAAATACAAACTCGTCTTTAATATTACTTTTTGTAAATAGTTCTTTTTTATCACGATGTATATCGGTTTTTAATAAACAATCTTCTTTCATCAAATCAAACCCACCTTGATAAAATGGATGATTAAAGTAATCTACCATTGTTATTTTCTTTTCTTTTTCTAATAATAATAACCACATATCTAACGGTTCCTTCATAAAGAACGCTTTATTTTGATTAATAATATTGATTATTTTTTTCGCACCTTGTTCGCTGATAATATAAGCAGCTGGTGTTCTAAATAAAGGAGTATTAAATACATCATTATGATAACAATAATTTCTTTTATAAAAATGTGGATGAATAGGAATAAAGGTTGTATTAATTTCTTTATCAGTTATTTTATGAACATCCATATAACAATTACTATTAATTCCATAATTAGGCGTCCATTGACCACCTACAAAAAGAATATCCCATGGTTCTTGAATATGACCTAATTCAGAAAATACTTTTTTAATTTCATCATAGGTAGTGTTATTTACCATAATATCATCTTCTAAAATTAACGTAGGTTCTTTTATATTATTCCATAATGAATAATGACTTAATTTAACACCAATTTCACCAGGTATTATAGATTGACCTTCTATTGTATTATACAATTCATCAAAATCAGAATAATTATTTAATTGGGAACCATCTATCGCTGAAAAACGTTCAAAATTGAATGTTAATTTGGATTTACAATAAGATAATCGGTCGGTCCGTCTATCTAAATTAATTAAATAGCTTGGGAAATCGGGTTTATTCGTAAATTGTTCTTGTTCGTTTAACACGTAAGCATTTTGTTTGGAAGAATTTCCTATTTCACTCGTTAAACGACCAATATGTTGATTTGTAATTGTATTAAAAAATGCAGATTTATATCCTTTTTCTTTCCATTTATCAGCATAATCTCTCTCAAAGAACTGGTTAGCAGAATCATAGTTACCTAATTCTAATATAGTAGTTACATCGATAAATGACGGACGAAAACTATAATAAGGCCAATAATGATTATTTGAATAAGGATATTTACCTATTTTATGATCATGTAAAACAAAATCAAAAGAATGTTGCACATGACCTTGAATATTGTAATTCGCGATTGTTTCTGCATAATTTCGATTAAATAATATTTGTTTTACATTTTGATTTTGTAATTCGGACAATCCTTTGATTGCGTTTTCAATATAATTCATTTTTTGATGAAAAAGGAAATCATCTTCTATATGTATCCAATATGTTGGTTTAATCTCATGTAATTTATTCCAAATAATGTTCATACTTTCACGATGTCCTTTTTTGTCGGATGTTTTCATATAATAATCAATCCAATCGTATTTTTCTCTCATCTGTTGTCTATTATTATCGTTTGAGTTATCGTCTACGCAAAACCAATAATCTATTTTGTTTACATCTGTCCAATGGTTTAATATAGAATTGACGGTTTCTTGAAATAAGTCATATCTTTTACAAGTAGTGAATGTAATCATAATTTGTGGATTATCGGATTGACTATGTTTATATTTTTGATAGGCAGTTAATGCTTTTCTATTTTGTTCAAACACATAAGTCCATATTTCAATTAATTCTTTTGATAATATAATTGAACTCTTCGCCAATTCAGATAATTTATTATTAATAGCGTAAAATATTTGTAATTTGTCTGGATCATTTTCATAATCATTTTTATAAAAAGAAAGATTTTCTAGAGTTTTTATTACTTTATTATTATCTTTTAAAATGTTATTTATTATATTATTTTTAATACAAGCATAACCAGTTTGATGATCTTTCGCATAAAATGCTGAAATAGAATTATAATATTCTAATAATCCATCATAATAAGTAGTATATACAAATAATTTATTCGAAAAATCTTTGGTATAATCTTTAAATCGATAATAAAATAAATTTACAAGTACATGTTCTCCTTTGTTTGAATAATGTTCCATCGCTTTTACAATACTTTCCATACGAGTAGGATCATACACGATTGCTTTTAATAAATACTTGATTTCGTTGTCTGGGTCTTGTAATGCGTGATATATTTCAGCAATCATTAAACAAGAATAATATAATTCTTGTTCCCACCCGCCAAATGTTAAACGTTTTTTATACCATTCAATCGCATTATTACGATATTGTTGTCCAGCATCTTTATATGATTGACCACAATAAAAACTATAACGTTTCGCCAATTGATGATTATTTCTACTCATTTCGTCTTCAAACCCTTTTTTTAATATGATAGCATCATCGTAATATTTATTACCATTTTTATTTCGATTACCATCACGCCCTGATTCTATATAATATCCACCGTTAATTTCTATATTCGCAGAAACAGGCTCTAATTCATTTAAAAATTCATGCAATACTCCAATATAACACCACTTCTTGCGGTTATTAATTAATAATGGGCGATAATAACTAAAATCTTTACCAAATTTTAAATGATAACAATCAGTTGTAAATACTTTTGGTATGGGTAATGTCCCTTTTATTTTATCATCCGCATCAAATATTAATAAATAATCAGTTTTTTGATATGCTTTTGATAACGCTATACTACGATTGTGACCAAAATTTTCCCATTTATCGTTTGAGATTTCCCCCTTGATTTGTTTATCATGAAAAAAGTTGGTAATTAACTCAACCGTATTATCGGTTGAACCTGTATCTGATATAACCCAATAATCAAACTTAAAATTCGAACAAAGATTTTCTAATGTTGAAAGAATTACATGTGATTCATCTTTTACAATCATATTTAAACATAATGTTGGATTTTCCATTAATAATACTTTTTCTTTATATTTATATGGATTTTCCTTCTATAAAGTTTATTTTTTTATTTGTACAACAACTATATGTTTTACGATGCCACCGAGTAATACCATATTTATCGATACCCTCCATGTGATGTTTTGTACCATACCCCATATTTTTATCTAATTTATACCATTCAGATAATACTGGATAGGTTTCACATAATTCTTGAATATACGTATCTCGTGCATCTTTTGCTAGTATACTCGCAGCGGCGATTCCCATATATTTTCCATCACCCTTTTCAATTGTAGAATGTGGTAATTGAGTTAATACTTGTTCTTCTTCATCAAAATACATATAAGGTTTAAAATAATTACCATCAATTACTGCTTCTATTTTTTTATTTGAAAACTTTTCTTTTTTTTCTTTACATATTTCTTTAATATTATTTATATTATCAGTTATACACATATGCATTCCTTTTATGGTTGCTTTTAAAATATTAATATCATCTATTGTGTTCTCATCAATATACGAAATATTATAGGATAACGCATTTTCTTTAATATAATTCGCAACTGTTTTTAATTTTGTCTTTGATGAAAATTTTTTACTATCTTTAATATCTATTCCGTCGAAATCTTCAGGTTGTTTAGGTAAAATTACACTAGCAATATAAACCCTTCCCAATAAACAACCTCTACCGGCTTCGTCTATACACATTTCATAATCATTATCGGTGCTATAAAAACGTTCTAATAAAATCTTCGTTTTCATTCTATTTTAGTATATAATATTTATCAATATCTTTTTCAATTTTTTTCCTTCTATATATTATATTTAATGCCGTTTAAATTAACACGAAGTACTATATTTTTATTGTTAATAGGAATTTTAGTTGTATTATATTTAATAAATAATTTTAAAGAAGGACATGAAAATATGGGATGCCCTGCACCTGAAAGTAATGCTGTGGTTGATTTAATTATACCAGAATATTCAGTTGATAAAACTTTATATGAATTAGATAATGGGTTATATCTTGATAATAAAAATGGTAATTTATTAGAAGTTCATTCAGAAATTGTTACTGATCCTGATACTGGTGATTCGGGTGCTGGTGATTCTGGTGCTGGTGATTCTGGTGCTGGTGATTCTGG
>TARA_B110000967_G_scaffold165702_1_pt1 | contig 12693 bp, 12 predicted proteins | sample TARA_B110000967 | Tara Oceans TARA_B110000967 (sample SAMEA4397903) | marine metagenome | biome: Polar Biome; feature: [DCM] deep chlorophyll maximum layer (ENVO:01000326); material: water (ENVO:00002006), including particulate matter (ENVO:01000060) such as... | depth 35 m
ATAAGATAATTTCCATACACTAGATTCACATTCTTATCTTTAAAAAGTGATACTTGTAATGCGAGTTTATTTTTTAACCAAATATCATCAACATCTAAAAAAGTTAGAATCTCTCCTCTAGATTTAGCTATCGCTAGATTTCTTGCGTCATATAAGTTAGTATGTTTTTTTGAGTAAAAATATTTTAATCTTTTGTCTCGATAACTTTTAAATATATTTTTACTATCATCAGTAGATTGATTGTCCCAAAAAATTAATTCCCAATTTTTGTATGTTTGAGACAATATACTTGATATTGCTTCTCGTAAAAATGTATTACCATTGTAGCAGTTCATTATTACACTGACTTTAAGATTCATATTAACTATAAATTATTTTTCTTATACCGTTTATTAAACTGTATTTAGGTTGCCATTTTAAAATTTTTTTTACTTTACTGATATTTGGTATAATTATTTTTTTTTCACCAATATGCATTTTTTTTACTCCAAATATCGGTTTTCCAGAACCAACTATTTTCCTTACAATATTTACTACTTGTTTTATTTTGTGTGACTTTCCGTAACCAATGTTAATAATTTCTCCATTACTTTTTTTTTCTTTAAAAGATTTAAAAATTACACTTACTAAGTCATCTATATAACAAAAATCTCTTTTTTGTTCTCCTGTAGTTAAATTAAAAGTTTTGTTTTTCTTACATTTTTCAATGATAAAAGGAATCAATCGGTTTTGATCTTGCTTGGGTCCATATACTTGGAAAATCCTAAAAATTGTTACTGGAAGGCTTGATGTTTTGTACAAAGATTTTAAGTATTTGGTGCAAGCAAGTTTAGCCTGTCCATAAATCGAGTTTGGGATACAACGAAAGTTTTCATTTATTTTTGATTTGCTGCTTGAATATTCTAAGCAACTTCCTAATTGTATAAATTTTTTTAATTTTTTTTTAGACAAATGCCTAGTTAAATTTTTTAAGCTATTAAAATGTTGTTTGTAAAGTTTTTTACCTTCTGAGTTAAATTTAAAATGTTTACCGTATCCTGAGCAATTTACGATATAATCGTAAGAATTAATACTTGGTACTTTTAAATTTTTTTTTGATAAATCTAAATATATATATTTTACTTTCTTAATATATCTATTTTTTTTAGCTGGATTTTTGGAAATACTATAAACTTTGAATTTTTTTTCTATTGCTTTTTTGGCAACATTATAACCTATAAACCCTGTACCGCCTGCAACTAAAATTTTTTTCATTTGCTTTTTAAAAATTTAACTAAATTTTTTTTAAATAATAATTAATTTTTTTTACCCAATTTTTATTATAAAATATAGATTTATCGTCAACAAATAAATCATATGATGGCTTCCCAAGTATCAACTCATGGTATTTGACCTTCCAAAGCCTGAGTTGATTTTTTGTAAGAGTATAACCCTTTTTTTTGGCTAGAACTCTATTGTCATTTGATCTACCCATAAATCTAGCTGTAAAAATTTTTATATATACTCCATTTTCAAAAAGACTATTTATCTTTTTTATTGCTATGGGGTTTGGCTTTGATTTTTGATAATAATTTTTTTCTGTCCTACAGATAACTCCATCTAAATCAAAACAAATAATTTTTTTTATTTTCTTAACCATAGCATTTCTTTATTTCTACACATTTCGTCTAATTTATCTTTATCGACCTTGTGGTCCATGCATTGCCAAAAACCATTGTGCTTATAGGCACAAAATTCAGCTGCCTGAGCTAGTTTTTCTAAAGGATCTTTTTCTAAAACTTCTTTATCTCCATTTAAATATTTAAAAATACTAGGCTCAACAACAAAGTACCCTCCGTTTATCCAGTTATCACCCTTAATAACTTTTTCATCGAATTCTATTACATTAGAATCTTTAATTAATAGTGAACCGAATCTAGCTGGTGGCCTAACTGCTGTAACTGTAATTATTTTTTTGTTTTTTTTATGATGTAATAAAAGGTCATTAATATTAACATCTGAAAGCCCATCTCCATAAGTTAAAAAAAAAGTTTCATTTTTTATAAACTTTTCCAGTCTTTTAACCCTGCCCCCTGTTAAAGTTTCTGCACCAGTATCAATTAGTTCTATTTTCCAATTTTCTTTAAAATTTTCAAAATATTTTTTTATAATTTCACCCTTATAACCTAAGGCTATAATGAATTCATTATGGCCATACATGGCGTATGTTCTCATTATGTGTTCTATTATTGGTTTGCCTCCTACTGGCACCATAGGTTTTGGTATTGTGTCTGTATACTCAGATAGTCTTGTACCGAAGCCACCTGCTAAGATTACTGTTTTCATTTATTTAATTATACCTGGTTTTGGGAAAGGAATTATAAATTTTCCTCCATTTTTAAGAAATTTATACTCTTGTTGTAGTATTTCTTTTTTTAAATTCCAACTTAACAATAAAATATAGTCAATTTTTTGATAATTTATTTTTTTAGGATGCAAAATTTTTATATTTGTTCCGGGTGTATATTTATTATTTTTTAACTTACTTAAATCAAAAACATAATCTATTATTTTATTATCGACATTACAAAATTGCATCAACGCTTGACCTTTCCCAGATGCACCGTATGCGGATATTTTTTTGTTTTTCTTTTTTAAATTTTTCAATAAATTTATTATTTCTTTTTTATGATTATTAATTTTATCTTTATATGTAGCAAGATATCTGCCATCAAATAATTTATATTTTTTTTCAATGCTGATAATTTTTTTAATATTATTGTTTTTTTTAAAATGTTTATTTTTTTGAATTTGACATCTCAAAGAACCCCCTTGCAAGTCGACTAATTTTACATCAATTAAATCTAAATTATTTTTTTTACACAGGTCGTCTATCGATTTTAGAGAATGAAATCCTTGATGTTCGTGAAATATATTATCATATTGATTATTCTTAATTATAGGCAGTAGATGCGGCACCTCTATAAAGCCAATACCCTTAGGGTTAAGCAGTTCATACATTCCTTTAAAGATTTCATTTGGATTTGTGACATGTGCAAGGACATTTCTAGCAAATATAAAATCAAATTTTCCAAATTTTTTTTTTATTTTTTTACTTTCCAAGTGATTAAAAAAAGATTTAATTATATTAATTGACTTGTCTTTTGAGGCAAGATTTTTAGCTGGATCTACACCCAATAAATAACATTTATATTTATTCTTCAAATAATCTAAGAAAGAACCATCGTTACTAGCAATTTCTAGAATTTTATCAGAAGTTTTAATCTTTTTTTGTAAATCAGAGACCAAATTTGAAAATAATTTAAAGTTAGCTTTTGAAACACCAGTTTCCCATGTGTATTCTTTAAATAAAATCTTAGGGTCTATTATTTCAGATATTTGAACATGCTTGCATTTAGAACAAAAACATAGAGTAAGAGAAAATTTATTTAATTTTTTTTTCTTTTTATAAAATAGGCCTACTAATGAAATTTTGCCAAGATTAATTATTTTTTTTAACCTGTGATTACAAATTCTACAATTTTTTCTTATTTTCATTTGCTTAAATAATACTCAATTTGGTCATTGGTAATTTTTTCAGTATCCATCCCTGAATAATAACTGGTGTACCAATCAGAAGTTAACTGCACACATTCTTTTACGGACAGTCGTGGTTCCCAGGTAATTTCTCTTTTTGCCTTTTCTATATTTAAACTCAATAAACTTGATTCTTTAAAATTACTCTTTTTTAAAATTTTAAGATTTTTTTTAATATTTGTATGTTTATAGAACATATCTACCATCTCAATTACTTTCTTGCAGTTTTTTTTATATGGGCCAAAATTCCAACTAGGATAAATTTTAGAATTAATTTTTTTATTTAACAACAAATCTGATAATTTTAAATATCCCGATAAGGGCTCTAACACGTGTTGCCATGGCCTAGTAGCATTCGGATTTCTTAATATTAATTTTTTTTTATTTTTAATGGATTTGAAAAAATCAGGAATAATTCTATTTTCTTTAAAATCTCCACCTCCAATAACATTTCCAGCACGAGCTGATCCTAAAGATAATTTTTTATTTGATTTAAAATAGCTATTAAAAAATGAGTAAAATAAAATTTCTGCACTTGCTTTAGATGATGAGTAATTATCTAGTCCACCCAATCTGTCAGTTTCTTTGTAACTTCTATTCTTGTCTAAATTTAGGTAACATTTATCTGAGGTTATATAGACTAAAGAAGGTATTCTATTAATTCTAAAAGTCTCCAGAACATTAGCACTCCCGATTATATTTGATCTAAATGTTTCTAATGGATTTAAATAGCTCTGCGAGACTATAGACTGAGCTGCAAGGTGAAAAATGATATCTGGTTTAGTTTTTTTTATTAAATTGTTAAATTTATTAAAATTTGTAATATCAAAATAATATTGTTGAATTTTTTTTTCTAAATTCAATTCTTTAAACAAAATAGAATTTTTTTCTGGTGGTAAGCCAACTCCTGTGACCTTAGAACCGAGAATATTTAACCAATTTGAAAGCCATGCACCTTTGAAACCAGTAGATCCCGTAACCAGAACCTTCAAATTTTTAAATTCAGATAAATGTCTATTTGCTGTCTTCAATTTATATTATTATTTATTTTTTGGATTTTCGACGAATAACATTTTGAGTATAATATACATTTAAAGTGATTTAATAAATAATTTTCTTTATAATTTTTAAGTTTAATGTAATTTTTTAAAGTAACTTTTTATTTTCTTTGATTAATTCAAAAATTCCCTCATCTAGATTTCTTTTTGAATTTATAAGTATTTTTTTATCTTTCTTTGGTTTGTAATTGTAGGGATTAGAATTATAGTGACCTTTATTTGTAGAATGTTTGTAAATAGGTTTTTTTGTTATTTTTAAAATTTTACCAACCTTTTTTAAAACTTTTGTTATATTAATAAGTTTGTTGCCACTAATTAAGATATTTTGACTATTATATTTTTTTCTTAAAATTTCAATACTAACATCCGTAGAGTCTTGTACGTGAATAAATCTTCTCTTGGCCATTTTAGAACCAGAGTATTCTAGCTTTTGTTCTTTAAGTGCTTTTCTAACAATTTTATTTAATCCATTATTTAAACTAGAGCCAGGTCCATATATTGTTCCGAATCTCAAAATAGTGTAGTTCAATTTAAATTTTTTTTTATATTCATCTATTATTAATTCAGATGCTTGCTTGCTGACTTTATAAAAACTCCCTTGGCTGCTGTGCACATAAATCGTACTTCCAAAAATAAATTTTTTTACACTGTGCTTGACGCATAAGTCTAATACTAATGTGTTTCCTAAAATATTAGTTTTAATAGTTTCTAATGGTTTGCGTATTGATTCTTCAATATCTGAGATAGCAGCGTAATTGTAAACGATATCTTTATTTTTAATTACCTTATCAAGTTTTTTATAATCATTTATGTTTCCAAAAATTGTTTTAATTTTTTCTTTAAACGCATTAACTCTTTTTGAATCATATATACTAACTTTGTGCCCCCTTTTTTTTAAAGAGATTGCTAAATGAGTGCCCAAGAAACCATTTCCCCCAATAATTAAAATTTTCATAGTGTTTTTTTTAGCAATTTTTTAAAGTTATTATAGGGGTCAGATTCAAAGATATATTTTTTAAAATTAAAATTATTGCTATCTTCTATAGTGTTTAATAGTTTTAAAAAGAATTTTTTTTTATCCAGATAATAAATCGCTTTATTTTTAATATTAATTTTTTTTTCTGCATCACAGTGCTGATATCTTGAATGAGGGTCAAATAAAATTACAGGTACACTAGAGTATAAAGCATCTTCTATTACCGTAGATGAGAAGCTTACTAAGACTAAAGAATTCTTTAATAATAATTCAATTTTTTCTTTTTTAAAAATTAAATTTGGAAACAAGCTTTGAAGAGTTGGAATGTTTTTAAACATGCTTGGATGTAATTTAACTACATAGTTAAATTTAGATTTTTTTGCAATTTCATTAAAAAAAATGAAGTTTTCATAAACTTCATAAAACATTTCAACTCCTAGCATTTGCATGTTAGTAAAATCTTTTTGTGTAGAAGCTAAAATAATATCTTTTTTATATCCAGATTTTTTTTTCTTAAAAGCAAAAAGTAAATTTCCAGTTTGTAAGAATTTTCCTTTAACATTCTGTGTTTTACATGCTCTTTTAGTTAGCATACTTTGCAAGGCAAAATATTTACTATCACCTCTAAAAACACTCTGTGAAATATTATTTTTATAAATTTTATCATATTTATTAAAAGATTCGACAATTGTGCCGTGGGGAATACAAATTGATTTAGTTTTTTCTTTACAGGCTATGGAACTGTAAGGTGCAATTGAAATATTTGACAGAACTAAATTAAATTTTAATTTTTTTAAAATATCTTTGATTGATTCATTTTTTTTAAAAACATCTTCAAAAAATAAATTAGCTTTATTCGCGAAATACTTAATAATTTTTGATTTATTATTTACTTTAAGTAAAGAATTAAATTTAATATTTTTTTTTTTATATTTTTTCTTTATGTAGATAGGGTGAACTTTAAATATAAAAAATTTTATTTTTGAAATAAAACTTAATTTTGCGAAAATTGGGACATAAAAATTAATTTTGCTAAGTGTATTTAATATAATTAATCTTTGAAAGTTATAACCAATATTATTTAATAGAATTTTTAGTTTATTTTTTTTATCTTCTGGGAAATTTTGAATACCATATTCATAATTTAGGCTTTCTATTAATTTCTGTTTTTTTTCTTTACTTATAGTTATTATGTAGGATTTTGGAACTATCTGATTAACTATATCAGAAACAATATATTCATCTATTTTTATATGATTACGATTTTGCCATCCAGAAATAATAATTTTATTTGTTTTTTTTTTTAATATATTTTTTAAAATTTTTTCGAGAAAACAATAGCTATAATATCGAAATCGTAAAAAAACTATAACTGCATCCTTAACGTTACTATCAATTTTTTTAGTAAAAACTATTTTTTTTAAATTTTTTTGACCATTAATTAAAGAATCTTTATGAAATTTAGTATCTAGATAATTTGAAGGATTTATAAAATCTATCTTATTTACAATAACATAAAGATAAACTTCTAAATTCAGCGGAATAACACTTACATTATTACTTAAATTTTTTAAAATATATTTTAATTCTTTAAGATTTTGAGCTAGACAAATATTTTTTTGCATAATAATTTAGATATATAAAATCTTCTTCGGTATCAAGATCTATACATTCATCTGCACCAATTTTATAAAAAAAAGGTTTTTGTCCTATTCTACATTTGTTTTTTAATAGAGATTTTTTTCTTATGCCGTATAAGCCTGTAGTCTCCTGAATTATTGGCTTTGCGTCTTGGCTTCTAGGTAAAATTTTTGGTTTGTAGTTGACTGGGTGTTTACCAAACCAAAACCAAGAATAAATTTCTTTAACAGTAAGTATGGAATCATATCTTGAATTGTTTTTTAAAAATTCTATACACTTATTTATAGAGCTAATTTTCAGTAAAGGTGCTGTTATATAGAGTTGAAAATAAATATCAGCATCAATTATTTTAGAATGATAGTTTAATAGATCATTACCATTTGCGTTGTTCAAAGCTAATTTGGGAACTCTATTAATAGTCTTGATGCCTATTTTTTTACAGTATTCTTTAATTTCATTGCTATCTGTGTCAACATAGTTTTCGTCAAAATTACATTTTACTACTTTTTCAAGCATAAATTTATATAAAGGTTTTTTTCCAATTTTTTTAAAATTTTTATTTTTTACTCTTTCTGAGTGTGATTTTATTGGAATGATTGATATAATTTTCACTTTATTTCTATTCTTTCCATAAATTAGGATTTATTATTTTACTATTTTGACAAGATATTTTTTTTTTTATAATTATTTTTTTTCTAATAATTTTACTAATATCTATTAATTGATTTTGATTATCAACACCAATTATAATTTTTTTGATTAATTTATTTTGATAAACAAAATTTACCATATATTCTAATTTTTTATTTTCTGTTTTTTTGAAAAAAAAATTTAATAGCTTCCAGTCAAAAAATATTTTTTTGAATTTATTGTTAATAAAATCAATATTTTTGAATAACAATCCTTGTAGAAAAATTGACCTAACTTCAATAGTGATATTTTTTTTTCTTATTAACTTGATTAATCTTTTATTCATTAGACGGTGGTCTAAAATATTGTGTGGAACTTGAATTGTATCAAAATTATATTTATCTAAAATTTTATAAATATCATTAAAGTCAGTAATTGAAACTCCAATTTTTTTTACTAACCCGTTTTTTTTTAAATTTATTAGTTCTTCATAAATTTTTTTTGTGTTTTTCTTTAAATTTAAGGGGTGGTGTATTAATACACATTCGAGGTGATTTACTTTTAAATTTTTTAATGATTTTTTTAAATAAAATTTAATTTTATAAATTTCTTCTTTTTTAATGTATGGAATTTTTGAAGTAATTTTAAAATCTTTTACTCCAATTTTACCAAGTATTTTTTCTCCATCACTATACTGATATGCTGTATCTATTGATTTTATTCCTTTTTTTCTGGCAAGAGAGATTATTTTTTTTGCTTCCTTGTACTTAATTTTACCTGTCTTGTTGTTAACTCCATATTTCATTCCAATCTGTGCCGTGCCAATAGAAAATTTATTTAAATTTATGAAGTTTTTATTATACACAGTGTAACTGTTTAGTTATTTCAACTTTTAAAGAATTATTTTATTTTAAATTTATTAAATAATTTAGAAATTTTATTATCTGTATGATGAATTTTTTTCATAACATTCATTGTTTCTCGTGGTGAATATTTCATCGATATTCTTAAAATATCCATCCAATTAACATTATTTTTTTTTCTTATATTCTCTATTCTTTTAATTATATGTTCATAATTATTATTTTTTTTCATAAGATTCTCTGGTTAAATTTTTCACGACATTCTCAAGTGCTTTAAAGTATTTATCTAGAATTTTTTCAGTGTGTGCAATTGATACATAAACAACATTTTTAAATAAAAAGTTTTTTTCTAACATTTTTTCAGTTATGTAATTTATATAATTAAATTTTCTTTGATCGTTAATTTTAAAAGCCGGTATAACATTTGTTCCATATATTGTTATCGATACTTTATATCTTTTAAAAATTATTTTCCATTTTTGTTTAATTTTTTTTCCAATATTATTTATTTTTTTTGCAATTTGTTTTTTTTCCATTATTTCAATCGTTTTTAATCCTGCTACAAACCCTGATCTTTCGGACCAAAAAGTACTGCTTATAAAAGAATTTTCAGCTTTCTCCATTATATCATTTTTACCTATCACTGAAGTTATGGCAAATCCATTTCCCATGGCTTTACCAAAAATAGCAATGTCTGGGTTAATTTTATATTTTTTATGTAGACCTCCTAAAATTTCTCTAAAGCCAGTTGTACACTCATCTACAATTAAGATTATATTATTTTTTAGTGTGTAATCTCTAATTTTTTTAAGAAAATTATTTTTTGGTGGGTCAAATCTTCTTACCTCTAGTTTAATAATTTTTATTTTCTCCTTTTCGACAATCCTTTTCATAGTTTTAAAATCATTGTACTCAAAACTAAAAACTGAATTGGCTAAGGCTTTAGGAACACCACTAGTTTTAAGGTTATCCATTAAGTGATTTTTGAGACTTTTAGTATTTTTTAGATTTGCAGCTAAGTACCAATCGTGCCAGCCATGGTAGCCACACACTGCAACTTTAGTACTTCCCGTAAAAGCTCTGGCTATTCTAATTGCTATCGCATTTGCTTCTCCGCCTGTTCTTGCAAATTTTACTTTTGATGCCCAAGGATGAATTTTTAACAACTTCTGCGCCAAATTAACTTCCTCTGGGCAGTTCAGGGTACTCATATTACTTTTATCTATAGATTGTTTCACAGCTTTATTAACGTCTTTATTATTGTAGCCCAATACGTTAGTTCCAACACCCATTAAACCAACATCTGTGAATTTGTTATTATCTAGGTCCCATACATAGCACCCTTGTGCTTTTTTATAATATGCCGGCCAATTTTTAATTGTTTCCAGGTTAACTCTTTTTGATAAAAAATTGTTTCCATTTGGTATAACTTTTTGTGCTGCCTGCCAGTGTTTACTTGTATCAGAGTTAGATGTAGAAAATTTTTTAGTATAACGATGAGATTTAAATATTTCTTTATTTTTTTTTATATAATCTATAATTTTATTTTTGTTAACTAGTATGTTTTTAAATTTAGTAAAAACTTTTTTTATATTTTTTAAATCTTTTTGACTATCTAAAGTTAAATTAAAATCTTTTAAATCTTGACTATTACTAAAATTATATTTGCTAATTTTAGGTGAATTAATCAGATAAGGCGTAACATGTTCTTTTTCATCTGAGGAAAGTGAGTACCTGTATGCTTCTTCAAGAGCTCTAAAAGTAAATATCTCAAGGTCAAAACCATCAGGGAAAGTTGGTGGGTTAGTATTTGAAATATAATCAACTTTTCTTATTTTTATAATTTTAAACATTTTATCCACCATAGATGAATCAACAAATGGACAATCTCCAGTAACTCTTAAAATATACTTTGCCTTGTATTTTTTTGCAGCAAAATAGTATCTTTCGAGCACATTTTGTTCTGAGCCACAAAAATTTTCAAGATTTTTTTTTTTTAAATATTTCACCAAAGACTCATTTTTACTATTATTAGGCGTAGCATAAATAATCTGATTTAGACTTTTAGACATTAGAAGTCGTTTGTTTATAATTTCCAATATTGAATAGTTTAAAATTTTTTTTAAAACTTTTCGAGGAAGTCTTTGAGATGTAAGTCTTGCTTGGACTATGCAAATAAATTTGTCCATCAATTTACCTTAAGAGCCTTAAGAATACTCTTGCAGATGTAGTTAACTTGTTTTTTTTTAAGATCTTGATAAATAGGAAGTGAAAAGGTTGTATTATATAAATTTTCAGTGTTTTCAAAATTAGAAATTCTTACTTTGTATTTTTTTTTAAAGAAACTGAACCTATATGATGGAATATAATGTTTCTGTAGTTGAATTTTATAAGTTTTTTTCATCTTATTATAAAATTTAAATTGAGAAATTTTTAGTTTTTTAAAATTAATTGAAAGAGGGTACAGATGATATGAACAATACTGATCTTTTGATGATTTTAATATTTTAAAAAAATTAAAGTTTTTAAAAAAATTATCGTAAATTTTTGCTATAATTCTTTTTTTGTTTATTATTTTTTTTACTCTAATCAATTGATTGTTTCCTAAAGCACAATTTATATCAGAAAGTCTGCAATTAAACCCAGGACCGTTAATTATGTCATAATCCCAAGGTGCAAAATTTTTTTTAGGATTTTTAAAACCATGCTCTCTAAAACTTTTTGCTCGTTCATAAATTTTTTTATCATTAGTCAAAAGTGCTCCGCCTTCACCTGTTGTTATGTTTTTTACGGCATGAAAACTTTGAATAATATAATCTGCATATTTGATGGCATAATCAATTTTACCAAAGTAGGTAGATCCTAATGAATGACAATTATCATTAATGAGTTTTATATTAAATTTCTTTGCAATTTTTTTTATTTCATTCCAGTCGGAAGGTAGGCCTGCATAGTCGGTACACATTATTGCTTTGACTTTTTGTTTTTTTTTTTTTAATTCTAATATTTTTTTTTTTACTAACAAAGGATCCAAACTATACCCATTTTTTTTTATATCTACAAAAATTGGATTAGCACCGCTTAAGGCAATGCTATTTGCACCTGACACAAAAGTTAAAGGTGATAAAATTATATTATCATTTTTTTTCCAATTCAATGATTTGGCCAAAACAATTTGTGCTGCTGTACCGCTAGAAACTACAAGGCAATACCTGCAGTTAAAAAAAGTCTTAAGGTTCTTTTCAAACTTATCTAAAATTTGACCTTTGCTAATTTTACCAAACTTCAAAGTTTTAGTAACTGCGGCAATGTCAGATTTAGATATGTGATGAGAGTTGTAGTAGATCATAATTTTTTAGCTTAAATTTTTTTAACTGGCATGTCTTAAATAAATTTAATATAAATCTCGTCTAATGAATCAAAAAAAAATAATTTATACAGCCGTTATATCATTAATATTGTTACTTTTTCTTGGTTTTATTACCGTAGGTCAAAATCAAAATAAATTTGCTCAATCTGTTAAGTCACTAATACCTGAAGTAGTAAAAACTGCTTTAAAAAAAACTATTTTTGCTGTTCCAGTTCTAATTGAGGAAAATATTATCAATAGACATAAAATTGACACTCTATTCATAAAAAATTCATTATTGGAATCTCGAATTCAAAGACTAGAAAATCCACAATACTTAGAAAAATTAAAACCACGAAAAATTACATCAAAGAACAACAAAGAATATAATCTTGAGCTATATAAGTTACCATTTCCAGATCATGACGGCTGGGCTCTAAAGCCCGTTGCCTATCTTGATAAATATAATGATAAAATTTTTATACTATCTGGAAGAGCGGATATTTTCTATGTGGATCAATTCGATAAAAGTTTTAAGTATACAGAAATTGCTTCCAACATTAAAAGCTTAATAAAAGACAAAAAATTTTACGACCCATT
>TARA_B110000967_G_scaffold112551_1_pt1 | contig 12684 bp, 9 predicted proteins | sample TARA_B110000967 | Tara Oceans TARA_B110000967 (sample SAMEA4397903) | marine metagenome | biome: Polar Biome; feature: [DCM] deep chlorophyll maximum layer (ENVO:01000326); material: water (ENVO:00002006), including particulate matter (ENVO:01000060) such as... | depth 35 m
TGATTTTTGATCTTTAAAATCTAAATCTTGATACACACAATCTTGTTCTACTACAAAAACTTCTGATCGTAGTTGTAAAATTTCATAGAGTTCAGTTATTGTTAATTCTTGGAAATATTTTACTTGAAAATTCATAATTATAAAAATATATTTACTAATTTTTATCACTGTAAAAAACCAGATAATTTTAAATTAATAAAGATTATTTTGTTTCTTATAATGACATACAACTATACAGCACAAGAAATTTTATCTACTCTAGTGCCATGTCTTCCGCCTTCAAACTCTGTGGTTAAAAAAACATCTACAAAACCAATAGCTTGTTGTAAAGAGACAAAACGTGCAGGAATCGTTAAAATATTTGCGTTGTTATGCTGTCTTGTTAAAGCAACCAATTCGTTATTCCAACACAAAGCAGCTCTTATTCCTTGATGTTTATTTGCAGTCATTTGTGCACCATTTCCAGAACCACAAAGAATAATTCCTAATGCAGCCTTCCCATATTCTACGGCATCTGCAGTTGGATGTATAGCGTCAGGATAATCCATAGAATCATTTGTATCAGTACCAAAATTTAGAACTTGATACCCTTTTTCTTCTAAATGTTTAATAATTTCAAATTTATATTCAGTGCCTGCGTGATCATTACCAATTGCAATTGTCATAATAAATTGATTTTAATTGAGTTATATAAAGCAAAAATATAGAAATTAACGCTTATCAACAGTTATAAACAATCAAAATTTTATCATTTTTAATAACTGATTAGTTTTTAAGTTTTTAGCACTTTAAGAGAATGTTAAGAAGTTGGTATGAAAAACTAGAAACTTTTTTTGGTCATTCTAATATTTATTACGATACAATGAAGCCTATTACATACACAAATTTTATTATGAGTTTTTAATAAAAGTTTATCAACATAAAATTTACAATTTATTTACATAGATTAGTTTGTTAACTACTAACTATTTTAGGTTAACTACCGTTTATAAGTTTTGTTAACAACCCTATTTTATAGTTGATTTTTAAGGAATTAAAAATTCATAACATGTCAGTGAATTTTAATAACTCACATATAAAAATTAAATACACTTATTTTATAGTAGCTATTCACATACTATTATAACCATCATTATTTTTTTAAAATTTATAAAAATATTATTATTATTATATAGAATGTTGATAACTGTTTTTATAAAGTTTAAATGAATAAGAAATGAACTCAATAATTTTAGAGTTTTAGAAAAGTTTAAAAGATAATTGCTTTTAAAAAAATAATAGCAACCTAAAGTAGATACCTTTAAAGTAATTTATTTATTTTAAATTTATTTTTTATGAAATATTATAGCTCATTTTTTTACATTCTTTTTTTTACAATTACTTCTATGCAAGGACAATTTACCGAAATACCCGATATTAAGTTCGAAGAAAAATTAATTGATCTTGGGTTAGATACAAGTATGGACGGTAAAGTTGCAAATACTAGCATAGAAAACGTTACCATTTTAAATATTTCTGATTCTGATATTTCTGATTTAACAGGTATTGAAGGTTTTACTGATTTAACGAGATTAAATTGCGATGATAACGATATAGAACGTTTAGATTTTACTGATAATTCTAATCTTGAGAGATTATTCTGTGATAATAATAGTTTAGTAAGTATAGATGTTACAAATAATATTGTGTTAGAGCATTTATATTGTTCTACCAATCAATTAACAAGTATAGATGTTACCAATAATACTTCTTTAAAGTATTTCGTTTTTTTCGGTAATCAATTAACAACTATTGATATTAGTAATAATACTATTTTAAAATATATATCTGCTGATTATAATGAATTAGAAGGTTTAGATGTAAATAATAATACTTTTTTACAAGATTTATTATGTAATTATAATAATATATCTAGTTTAGATATTAGTAATAATACAGAGTTACAATATCTAAACTGTTCGTCAAATCAGTTAACCAGTTTAGATATTACACAAAATAGTTTTTTACAAAATTTGTTTTGTGAAAGTAATAAATTGACAAGCTTAAATTTAAAAAATAGTAATAACGAAACCCTTGATAATTTTAATGGAGAGAATAATCCTGCTCTAAATTGTATTCAAGTAGATAATGTAGATAATAGTAGTATACGAAGTAACTGGATAAAAGATGCTTCGGCATCGTATAGCACTTTTTGTTCAACAGCAGGTATAACAAGCATAGGTTTATTAAATAATATTGGTTTGTTACGTTTTAAAAACAAAAAAATTGAAATTAAAACAGCATTAGATCTAGATTTTAAACTGTATTCTATTCATGGGCAAGAAGTATTAAAAGGTAATACTATAGAAAATAATACTATTTTACGTTTAGATAGATTTTCTGATGGTTTATATATCTTAATATTAATTTATAAAAATGTACAGGTAAGTAAAAAGTTTTTATTACATTAAAAGATATTACTAAATAGTTTTATTTTCGGCTTTTAAAAGATATAAAGTGTCTTTTTGGGTATCTACAGTATCTTTTTTAATTTCAGTTTTATTTAAAGAAGTATTTATAGTAATTACAGTAATTAAAATACCCGTAAGAAATATAAAAGTGAATAAAGCGATAATTTTACGTAGATGTTTCATTTTAAATAAAAGTTATTCTTTTTATAAAGACGTACCATTTTATAAAACGTTACAAGAAAATTAAGATTTATTTAACAAAAAACTCACTTAACATCGTTAAGTGAGTTTTAAATGAATATAATAAGGATACTTTATTGTATGATTATCTTTTTGGTTTCTACTTTATTATCTTTAGTAATTTTTAAAATATAGCTTCCTTTACTTAAGTCTGAAACTATTATTTTAGAAGAAGATATTTTTCCTTTTTTAACTATTTGTCCTAATAAAGAAGCAATTTGAAAATCATTATTAAGGTACTTAGAAGAAATATTAATATAGTTTGATGTTGGATTAGGATAAACTACTAAAACATCCTTAAAAACTTTATTTATAGATAAAGTAGCTGGATCTAAAGTGTACAACTCATTTCCTGAAGTTCCATCATCACCTTCAAAATATAATTTACCATTTAATACCGTAATTTCATCAATATCTTTAATAGTATCATCTAATAGCTCTGAGGTTGTTCCGTTTGTTCTAAACACATAACCTGAAGAATTATCAAAAGTTTCACCTCTGTAATACAAATAATCACCTAAAACAGCATAGTCAGAAGGATCATGATTATTACCACCAGTTGCCGTACTTCCTGTAATATTACTTACGTTTAATACTGAGTCTGCTGCTGGGTCATATTTCCATAATTGATCGTTAGAACCATCATCACCTTCAAAATACAAGCTACCATTCCAAACAAAATAATTATTTGTGCTATTTATTGAAGCTGCAGCACTAACAGCGGTAGTTCCATCAGTTGTTCCATCCGTTTTCCATACTTTTCCTGTCGCTTCAAAATAAATTTCAGAACCTATTGTAACAAAATTACTAATACCAGCATTTCCATCATCTCCAGTAATATCTTTAATTAAAGTGTAAGTGTCTGTTGCAGGATCGTATCCATATAATTCTATACCTATTGTTGGATCATCTGTAGTAGTTTTTCCATATCCAATAATTTTATTATTAAGTGAAGTAAATTGTCCACCTGAAAACTGAACATCTTCTGTACCAGAATTTGCTGCTTTAACTTGTGTTGTGCCATCAAATTGATACAATCCATTAGCATCTGTTGAAAGGATATAATATACAATTCCTCCCATTTCTAAAGGATTAAAAACAAAAGTACCACCAGTTGCAGTTGTTCCAGCTTCTGTTCCATCAGAAGAAAATAATACATTTCCAGAACCCGTATTTGCACTGAAATACATGGTATTATTAAATTCGAAAAAGAAACTTGGAGAAGAACTAGCAGATTCTGCTCTTAAATCTTTTACAAATGTTGTTCCTGATTCTGTACCATCTGTAACCCAAAGTTCTTTTCCTAAATCTACATCTCCAGGTGAGTTTGATCCGCTGGAATCATCTGCTGCAAAATAAATGTTGTTATTAAAAACAAATAAATTTGCTGGGCTAGAACTAGAAGTACCAGAATCATTAATTTCTTTAAGGATAGTAACTTGGGCATTTGACGTTAAAAATGCAATTAAAGTAATTGCTAAAAGTAATTTTTGTTTCATAATTTTAATTTTAATTTAATTATTTATTGTGGTAATTTTGGTATTAATATTCTTCTCGTTGGAGTACTTAATGTGTTTATAAATGCTAAAAGCGCATCTATTTCTTTTTTATCTAGTTGTAATTTTTTTAATAATAGTGAGGTTGTTGGTAATAAAGAATCCCTACCAACACCTAAATATTTTCTCTGAATTGGAGCAGGGTTTCCTAAATTATAAAACTCAACAACATCTAATAAAGATGGAAAATGACCATGATGCATCCAAGGTCTAGTGTTTGCAACTTCTCTTATAGTTGGAGTTCTAAATTTACCAATATCTTCAATTTTACCAGTAACATTATATCTTCCAAAATCTTCATCTTTCGCACCAAACAAAGTTTGACCATCATTATGAAATTGATTATCGCTAAAATACCCTGTATTATGACAATTTATACATCTTGCTTTGGTTCTAAATAAGTGTAAACCTAAAACTTCTTGATCTGTAAATCTATCGGATTTTCCGGTAACAAACTTATCAAATTTAGATTTTGGGCTTTTTACTGTTCTTTCGAAAGTAGCAATTGCATATTGAATTTTTTGCATGGTTACTTCTTCACTATCAAAGGCTTTTTTAAACATGGCTTTATAACCTTCTATTTTCTTTATGTTATCTACGGCATATTTTAAGTCCATATTCATTTCTACCTTATCAGGTATAGGAAAACGTGCTTGATCTTCTAAACTTTTTGCGCGTCCGTCCCAAAAAAGATCTTTTACATGACCAACATTTAAAATAGTCATAGAGTTTCTACCACCAGTTTGTCTATCATGACCAAAAGAACGGGTAGAATTATCTGTCCAACCTAATTCTGGATTGTGACAAGAAGCACAAGCAATTTGTCCGCTTTTAGAAAGTCTTGGGTCAAAAAATAAGGTCTTCCCTAATTTTTTCTTTTCTTTTGAATATTTATTATCTTCTGGATATTCTATTTTTGGTAAGATACCAATATCTTTAAAAGTGGTTTTATCTATTAAAGAATCTAAATGAGGTTTTGGCCATTTACTGGCATCTGGTTGCGAATAAACTTTTCTTAAATAAGAAATATCTTTATATTTTTCTTTTTCGCTTTTATCACAGGAAAAAAAAATAAAAGTAATACAAATAATAAATAGTGATTTTTTTATCATATTTTTTAGTTACAAATTAATTACTGTTGGACAATTAGTAGTTAATGGATCTGGATCTGGGTAATTTCTGTTATTATACAGTATATAATCTCTTTTTACTATTTCTCCATTTATTGAAGTAGCATCCACATAAATTTCTAAAGTTATTTTCCACAAATTAGAAGAACTATCAACTAATTCATAAATTCCAGAGCCACTTATTGGTAGCGTAAAAGCTTTTAAATCTGACGATCTAACTATAATTATTCTTTGCGAAATTACATTAACGATTCCTTCCGATGTACTATTTCCATTTTTTGGAAAAAATTCTATAGCTTCTGGTAATGTTAAACCAGGAGAATCATTTCTTTCTCCTTCAAAAAGGTTTTTAATTGCAAAAGGATTCGTGCCAATAGGCGTAAAATTTCCAACAAAACCTAGTTTATATCTATGATGATAAACATCATCAGATTCATCATTTGGTGTTCCATTATTGGAAAATAAAAATCCGTTTTTATGGTTTTTATCAACAATAACTGGCTTTGGAAAAACGCTTGTAGAAAACCATTCACAACTTCCAGGAATATCATTATCAGGTCTCCAGTATTCACCAAATAAACGATAAAAAGGATTATTAAGATTATAAAAATTAATAACAGGCGCGCCATCTCTATCAACCTTTATAGGTTTATTAATATCTAAGAAATTATTAATACCTTTTACATAGTTAGGAATCTCTACCAAGGATAAAGAAGTATCTAAAGAAGAATCTTCGGCTAAATTTTCGTTTACTTTAAAGGTAAATTCAACTTCATCTTCTTTTGTAATCGGTTTTTTTTCTATGGTATACTTAAATGTTGAAGGTGCACTAAATAAAGGGATACTTTCAATTTCAGAAGCAATAAAACCGTTTGGAAATAGCACCTTAAAATCGAAAGATTCTTGGTTTATACCTTCTATTTCTTTTCTATTGATATTAAAAAAGAATGGAAAAATAGTTTCTTTAAAACTTATATTTAATTCATTATTAGGAATGTTTTCATTGGGTATTCCTATAATAACATCAGTATTACTGCTTTCAGTTAAAGTTAATTTTATTTGCGGATTTTTAGTTAAATCCCAATTTTTGTTTACTTTAATATAAATAGTATCTATTCTTTTTTCATTTGTAAACGTTAAACTATTTACGGGTGTAATTGTATAATTAGATAGCCCTGTTACAGAAGTTGAAAAAGAGATGGTAACGGGGTTGTCTATTTTTGCTGCAGTTATTGCAACCGGTATTTTTAGCGTTTTTAAATTGTCTTTTGCATAGCTAGTTGCTGCTAATAAATTTCCATCTTTATTAGGAAATTCTAGTACCTCATTATTGCTAGCGACCAATAAAAAAAAGCGAACAAAAGACTGGTTTTCTTGTGTAAATCGTTTATCATCTTCTTTTTCACAACTTATAAACTGTATTGCTATAATTAGTAAAAGTATATTTTTAATAACCTTCATTTTGTTGCATATTTTCGTTTAATTCTATACTCGACTCTGGTATGGGCAATACAAAGAAATTAGAAGGATAATTTAAGTTACAAACATTTGCCAAACAACCTTTATCTCTTGCTACATTTTTTTTATAACGGGCAATATCATATAGTAAATGTCCTTCAAAAGCGAGTTCTCTTCTTCGTTCTAAAAAAATTTCTTCCAAAAGATTTGTAGTGGTATTTAGTGCATTTAAATTAGCTCTTTTTCTAATGGTATTTAAATCTATTAAAGCGAGCGCTTGCTTACTCATTCTTGCATTTGCTTCAGCTCTAATTAAGTACATTTCAGAGAGTCTTATATAAGGGGTACCCGTATCATCTTGGTATTTTTTTGTAAAATAATAGGGTAAATTTACTTCTACACCTGTTAGTTTTGTAGGAATTTCTTGGCGAATAAACATTTGGGTTCTAATATCATCTATAGTGTACAAGTCTAACAAATCTCCAGAAGCTACATGTCTTCCATAATTATCATTAGATTCATATTTAAACCATTGAGCAATGGATTGAGCAACTGCTCCTTCTGAAGTTCTGGGTGCAGAAAAATCAAAAATTATTTCAGAAATTGGATCTTCTTCTTTTTCCCATTCTAAAACGTAATTTTCTTCAGGGGTTAAGACAATACTAGTATTTGTAATAATTGCATTTGCATGTGTATATGCTTGTTCCCAATCGTTCATTTGTAGTGCAATTCTTGCGTACAATGCTTGGGTAGTTATTTTAGTGAATAACGAATATGGAATTCCTGGTAAAAAGGGTGTATTGGTAAACAAAGAAAGAGATGTATCTAAATCTGTTTTTAATAATTGATAGGTTTCTTTTAGCGTTTTTCTTGACGGAAAATCTACGCCTCCTATTAAAGGAGTTGTATTGTATATAATTCCTAAATGCGAAGCATCTGGAGTAAAATTATAATTTTGTGCATACATATTAGCAACATTATAATGGGCAAAAGCTCTAATGGCAAGCAATTCTGCTTGAAGCTGTTGGCTTTCTTCTGTGCTTAAAAAAGTATAGCTATTAAAATAACTAAGAACTACATTGGCCTGATTTATAATATCATATAAAGCAGTGTAAAAACCAGTATAATTAGAGTCTTCTCTAAGGTCATTAAACGTATAACTATTTTCTATAATTGATGGCACATTTATTTCTCTACTAGTACTATTTGGGCTAAATGTTATATTGCCTCCTTGGAAATCTGCATAGAGGTATTGTTGCGAAGAAAAGAGTGCTTCAATATCATAATACATGCCATTTAAGGCTAATTCTAAACCTGTTTTAGTAGACAATTGTTCGTTGATAGAAATTTGTTCTCCAGGTTCTAATTTCAAAAAATCATCACAAGAAACAAATGTCAATAAAAAAGAAATAAAAAGTATTTTATAGATTTTCATTTTAAAATGTGGTGTTTATACCTAAAGTAAAAGTTCTTGCCTCTGGATATTGATTTCTAAATTCTGCAACCCCATTTTTACCATTTGGAGATTTGTTTTTAAACCAATAAAATAAATTGGATCCATTTAGTGTAAATGCTAAGCTATTTAAAGGGATGTTCATTTTTTTAACGGGCATATTATAACTTAAACTAATCGATTTTAATTTTATATGAGAAGTATCAAAAAGATACTTAGTAGTGTTAGCTATTACAATATTATCATTAATTATAATGGGATGAATTGCAGTATCTCCTTGGTTGTACCAAGCATCTTCAAAAACATTTACACTAATATTTCTGTTCGTTAAAATACGATATTGATCATATAACTCTCTATCTACTAACATTTCTGCCCCAAACGTAAAAGAGCTAATAATATTTAGATTAAAATTTTTATATTTAAAAGAATTACGCATGCCACCAAAAAAGTCGGCTTGCGAGTCGCCAATGGGCTTCCAATCTGATTTGTCAAATAATTCTCGTACTTGAGCACCGTCATAGGTTTGATTATTTACATTGAATAATTCGCGCCCTGTTGCAGGATCTATTCCTATAAAATCATATCCCCAAATAGTAGAAGTAGCAAAACCAACTCTTTGTGCTCTAGCCGCTGCTGCCGCAGAAAAATCTGAACCTAAACCGACTAAAGATGTTACTTTATTTTTAATGGTGGTAATGTTAAAACTAGAATTCCAAGAAAAATTTTCTCTGTCTATAATTTTAGTATTTAAGGCAAACTCAAATCCTTGGTTATACATTTCTGCACCATTTATTTGTGCATTGGTAAAACCAGACTCTACAATTACATTTCTTGTTACAATTTGATCTATAATAACATCTCTAAAAAAATCTGTAGTAAACCTAAAACGATTTAGAAAGTTAAAATCGAGCCCAATATTAAATTTTTTATTGGTTTCCCATGTTAAGTTTGGGTTTGGGGCTGAAGATAAAGTTGCATAATCAAAACCATTAAAACCAACACCTGTATTTGTGGTGTATAAACCTAGGGCTCTGTAAGCACCAATTCTAGAATTACCCGTAGTACCATAACTTATTCTAGTTCTTAAAAAATCTACAATAGTATTATCTTTTAAAAAAGATTCGCTACTAAGATTCCAACTAGCACCAATACCACCATTAAAAGCGGTGTTTTTATCATTACCAAAAGCAGCACTTTGGTCTATTCTAAAGTTAATTAAAAAGAAATATTTTTTATTAAAATTGTAATTAAACTGACTGAATAAAGAACGTCCGGCACTTTCAGAAAAATCATTTTCATAATCTTGTAAAAAAGCATTTTCTACCGGTTGCGGGTTACTTAAACTATTAAAGCCTCTGCCAGATGCATAGCCAAAATTCACTTTTTCTTTTCTTACTTCTATTCCTACAATACCGTCATAATTATGATTTTCTCCAAAGGTATTATTATAAGACAAAGAGGCATTCCAGTTCCAACGTCTGGTATCTCTATTTCTTAATAGTCGTCTTCCTTTTACCAAACCAAAGCTATTTGTAGGGTCTCTAAAAAATTGAGAATTATTATCTGTACCAAAATCTCCAGATCCATTTAAACCAGAAAAAAACGTGTCCTCTTCTTTATTAGAAAAATCGAAACCAAACAAGCTAGAAATCTTTAAATGCTTGTTAAAACTATAATTGGCATTTAAACTTGTTAAAAAGGCAACTGTTTTGGAGTCTGCTCTGTTTTGGTTTGCTACCGCTACGGGATTACCATAGGTATCAAATGTAGTGTACTTTCCGCTATCATCAAATACAGGTATGGTTGGGGGTAAAGCAAATGCGTATAATCTATTAGGGTCTTTTTTTAAGTTGATGGATGGAGAAAAAACCAAAGAAGCATTAAATTTATTCTTATTATATCTTGCAGAAAAGGAAGCATTTAATTTCCTAAATGAGTTGTTAATTTGTGCTTCGCTTGTTTTTTGATAACCTAAACTTACTCTGTACGTTATATTATTAACGCCGCCAGAAGCACTAAAATTAACTCTGTTAAAAACCCCTGTGGTATTAAGTAAATTAAACCAATCTGTGTTTACACCATTCCAAGATTGTATGTTTTGCAGATTTCCACTATTAAAATTATATTCGTTAATTACGGTTTGATATTGTTTTCCGTTTAAATATTTTAAACCATTAAAAGCACTGGTAATGCCCATTTGACTTGATGCAGTAAAACGCAATGCACCTTTTTTTCCTTTTTTTGTAGTAATAATAATAACCCCATTTGCAGCATCTGCACCATACAAACCAACAGCCGCCGCATCTTTTAAAATATTAAAACTCTCTATATCATCGATACCAATTTTAGCCAAAGGGTTTAGGATGTTTTCAGATAAGAGACCATCACCGACATCAAAGAAATTATTACCATCTAAACCAGTTTCTTCAGATAATATAATACCGTCTATAATTATTAGAGGTTGTGTAGAGGTTCCTACGCCATTTAAAGGAGTAATAGAACCTTGCCCACGAATGTCAATTTTAACAGCGCCACCTAACTGCGGGTTTGTTTCTATAGACACTCCAGCTATTTGACCCTCTAAAAGTTCATCAAAAGAAACCACCGCTTGTTCTACACCTAAATCTGCTGCTTTTACAGTAACAATACTACCTACCACTTCTTGTTTTAACTTAGCAGTTCCGTAAGAGGATGTAATTACAATTTCATCTAAACTGCTGGTGTCTTCATCTAAATAAATTTCAAAATAAGTTTTATTTCCAAGTGGAATTAATTGAGTTTTAAAACCTAAAAAAGACACTTCTAAGATAACCGTATTTAAATTTTTAGCTTTTACGCTATATCTAAACCTTCCATTAAAGTTCGAAATAGCTCCTTTTTTTGTTCCTTTTATACGAATACTGGCACCTAACAATTCTATGTTATCCGCTTTGCTTTTTACAAAACCAGAAATAGTTCTTTCTGTTTGAGCAGATAAGGCTAGTGAAAAAAAGAGGAGGTAAAATAAAAGATTTTTTTTTAACATTTATGTATCATAAAATCTTAAAAGTGATTAAAAAAAAGGAACTAAATAATTTGCAATTTAATTACACTTTTTTAATTTATTGCTATGAAAATAAAAAAAATATAAACGTTTTTTTAAATAAATCACAAAATTTATTACTTTTCCTATAATTATCACCTTCACTTGTCCTGATGCAATTAATCCACTATCTGCCTTAATAAAAGGTTTAAAAGTTTAGTAAATTAGTTTTGTCTAATAGATTCCATATAATTTACGTAACACAATATAGCTTTTATTTTTACATTCCAAAATTCAAATAAGCTGTGACATTACCAGAATAGCAATCAATTTACAATGAAATTTATAGCTTTTTCAATAACTTTCATAGTTACCTTTCCAGTGTCTATTAATTCTCCATCTGCTTGAATAAATGGTGTTGAAGTTTTTGGAATTACAGTTATTAGGTTAGTTTTATAGGTTTCTACTTTTTTATGGTGCACAATATTTCCATTGTACAACTTTTTAATATTGAGAATTAAATCAACTAAATTTAAATTTTTAGCAATTGTAATATCGAGTAAACCATCAGAAGTATGTACATTTTTTGTAAACTGCATACCACCTCCAGAAAATTTACAAATTCCAAATAAAACCATTAAACAGTTGGTTTCTATTGTATTGTTATTAAAAATAATTTTAAAAATAGTTTTTTTATAACATAATAAACCAGAAATTCCGGCTAACAAATACCCAATAGATCCAAAACGTTTTAATTTTTCTAGTTTATGTACAATGTAACCGTCATAGCCTATACCTGCTACATTGTTAAAATAACAAACTACCTTATTTTCAGTTTCTAAAATACCAATATCTTGTAAAATAGTTTTCTTTTTGGTAATAATATTGATTGACTTTTTAATATTATTAGGGATATTATAGGTCTTTATCCAATCGTTCCCAGTTCCTAAAGGAATTACTGCAATAGTTATATCAGAAGTTTTTACATACCTTTGCGTCATTATTCCGTTAACTACATGGTGTAGCGTTCCATCTCCACCAACCGAAATAATATTTCTAAAACCTTGTTGAATTGCAGTAGTTACCAATTTAATTTCATGTTTAGAAAACTGCGTAAAAGCAAAAGAAAAGTCTATTTTCTTATGGTTTAATATTTGTTTAATTTCCTTCCACTGTTTAGAAAAATTTTGATTTCCAGAAGTAGGATTTGCAATTATAAACCAAGAGCCAGCATTGAGCTTGACGAAATGAGACATAAATAATAATTTAAAAAGCCAAAGTACAATAATAGATTGATAACTATTTTTTAATAAACAATCATAATAAATAATTGTAATTTGGTATCATATACTAACAAGTAATAATTAATGAC
>TARA_B110000967_G_scaffold197149_1_pt1 | contig 12670 bp, 10 predicted proteins | sample TARA_B110000967 | Tara Oceans TARA_B110000967 (sample SAMEA4397903) | marine metagenome | biome: Polar Biome; feature: [DCM] deep chlorophyll maximum layer (ENVO:01000326); material: water (ENVO:00002006), including particulate matter (ENVO:01000060) such as... | depth 35 m
GTAGGTTCAAGTCCTGGGTTGTAGGTACAAGTCCTGGGTTTTGGAGGGAAGGCATGCGTCTGTTGTCTTTTACAATCGCGTTTGTAGTCTGTCTCCACTTCGTTCCCAGTTGTCTTTCTCGCGTCGTTTGTGTTTCTTCGTATCAGTGTACGTCATTGGAAGCTCACGGTGTTTTATTCGTCAAAGTATTTACGCAGATGCGCCAGAGCCGTTCCGTACCCGCCGAGGTACTCGTCCGCGGACGCGCCGGAATCGTACCCGAGGTTCTCGTCTAACCTCAAGTTGAACTCTCCGTCAGATTCGTCTTCGTCGTCCTCGATGTACCTTGGTTCGTGTTCGACGTACCCTAGTTTTGCCACTTGCGTGCGCGTCCTCCAGTACCACGGGCAGCGGTTCTCACGAAGCCACTTCAGCAGCTCGAGGTGCCCGCCCCACACCGCCCCCACGCACGTATCCTTGTCCCACGGACAGCCGTTCGCGTGCATCCACTTAAGCGTCTCGAGGTGTCCGCACATAGCCGCGATTTTGCTCGTCTTCTCGTTCCACTCGCAGCCCTTCGCGCGCAACCACTTCATTGCATCGAGCTGTCCATCCCGAGCTGCCACGTGGCACAGTTTGTGTACATCCAACGGGTACCCTTTCGCGTGCGCCCACTTCAGCACCTCGAGCTGCCCATGTGTCACACTCGCACACCCAGCCCCTGTCATGGCTAGGTTGCCGATCCAGTCGCTGCAAAACGGCGATGTTTCCGAGCTACTAGTATCAAGTTCATGTACCTCACGCCCTGTCGCCGTTACCACGTCGCGCATAGCAGTACTCGCAACCCGAAACCGTGCGAGGTCGATTGGATCGGGGAGGTTGTCAGGACCGAGGATCTGGTCCATGACGTGCTGGGGTAGGCTCGAAATCGGTTGTTCCGCGTTGTGCTGTTGCATCTCGGTCACCCTAAACCTTAACACGAGCGCTTTGGTAGCGCCGGGGAGTTCCCACTTAAAGGATGGCGCGCCTGGTGTTGTGGCTCGAGCGAGATCTGTCGAGGTCCCTTAGTCGGCATTCAGAATTAATGTCGGTTTCCTCGGACCAGCCGTTACGTTTTTCTGGGAAGTGGAGAGAATTCCCATTCCATTCGCAAACTTTGATGACTATGTGGACTGTCATCATCCGAAGCGACGCCACGTGTCATCGTCGTGGCTTTTTCCCGGGAATTCGCTCGCGCGGATGTCGCCGACGGCACTCGAGGAAGCGCGCGCCACGCACGCCACGCTCACTCACCACTGACCCCACACCCCTCTCGTTCAACCCTCATCGTTGGACGACTCCCCCGAGAGTCCCGAACACCAAGTTAATGCTCGCTGCTTCGCGTCGCGTATCGAAGCAGGGTTTCTGCTGGTTAACAACCGGGTCGCCAAGGCGACCCCTTCACGCCTCACCGCGCATCATCTCCACCTCCGCGTTCGCCGCGTTCGGTGACGATCTCGGGCGCAGGCCAATCGCGGACGAGGGTACCCCCTCTTATGTCGCGCGCGACCTCGCGCGCCACGTGCGCCGTGGGATCTCCACCGGGGAACAACCAAGGGTCGTCTCCGCGAAACTCGCGCCGAGTGTGGTGGAGCTGCCGTGGCGCGGGTACCTGGACCATCCCTCGACCCCGGCGCACTCATACCACGTGCCTCACGACCAGGCCGCCGCGTTCGGATTCGGAACGCACGGCGCTGGCGCGCATACCGCCGCCGCTTCGCGCGACCCGCCCCCCTCCGCGGCGCATGCCGCGCACCCCATCGCGCCGGTATCAGCCACACCCACTTCACGCAAAAAGTCATCATCGTCCGCGTCTTCTGTGTCCGGCGCGCACGACGTCCCGGACGCCGCCAAGAAGAAGATGTACCACTTCGAAATCAAAGGTGCTGATGCTAAGAAGAACATGGACCGCACGCTGATTAAGTGCATGTGCCACGAAGTCGCCGCCGCGGCGGCGGAGCGCGCGCGCGCCATTTTCGGCACGCCGAGCGTCGCGAGCGTCGTCACGAACGACGACCCGGATGGCGTTCGCGCCGAGTACGTCGCGGACGACTTCTGCGTCTTCTCGCACACCGTGATGAGGGACATTTTAGATGCGAAACACGCGAAGCACACGTTCTGGGGAAGCACGCACTGGTGCGGAGGTGACACGCTGGTGAGCACGGCGGTGCGGCAGATGACCAAGGCTAACGTCGGGGCTTTGCTCGTGATGGACCGCGTGTGCATGGACGTGGACGCGGACGACGTGATCACGGAGGAGGAACTCAGGTCCTCCCCCGAAAGCGGCGCGATCAAGGGAATCATCTCCGAGCGGGACTACCTACGCGCGGTCGCGAAAGACGACATCCACGCCGACACGAAAGTGCAAGAGATCATGATCGACTTTGACAGCAACCCCGAGCTCCTGATAAGCGTCACCCCCGAGTGCAGCGTCCTCGCGGCGATGCAAATCATGACCGAGCACCGCATCCGGCACATCCCGTGCATCAGCGCGGCGCGGGGCACAAGAGGGGCGAAGATGGAGGGCATGATCACCATCGGCGACGTGGTGAAGGCGCTCATCTCGGAGGAAAGGGAAGAGGTTGCGCTGTGCCACGACTACATTCAAGGCGCGTATTCATAGGGCAGCAAGGGCAGCAAGAACACACACACGCGCGCGCCCGACGGGATTTTCCAAACGCCAAAAGTGAAAGACAAATAGCTATAGCTTGTTTATTGTTTGGCGACCACCGCAGTGGACGCGTCGACCGCGAACGCGTTGACCGCCGAGTTACCCCGGGGAGTCGACCTTTCGCGCGTACGACCGCTACCGCGTTTATTAGGAACAGCGCTTCTACCAAAACAGAAGAGACTCTGTGTTATCACAAAACAAGAAGAAAAGCAAGTAGTACTGTATCTCTTCGCGAAGAAAAGCAAGGGTACTCTTTTATTAGTTAGTGCCGTGTTAAAATCCGCCAAACTACCACCTACACCTCTACACCTTTATCAGCATCACCACGGTGTGGCACGCGATGCTTCTGTTTTCCCCGAGCGAGTCCACTTTTTCGTGCGTCTTCGCCTTGACGTTCACCACGCTTTCGTCGCACCCGAGCATTTTGCACAAGTTGGCTTTAATCAAAGGCTTGTGCGGCGATATCTTGGGGCGCTCCGCGATGATCGTGCAGTCGATGTTTCCGATTTCATAGCCTGATTTGATTGTAAAAAAGAAACGTGTCAGTCTTGCGTCGGCGAGTGTGGGTGTACTGTATTGGGCGATTTATACAGTGGGCAAACAGTCTATTTGTGATGTATACAGTTGAACAGTTGCCAGTAATGTTACTAGTAGTGCACTCAAAGAGGGGCATCAAACAGTTCAAAGAGGGGCATCAAACAGTGTGCCTGGATTTGGGAAAGCCCCAACACGTACCTTCCAAGCGCATCAGCCGGCAGGCTTCCGCGACGAACACGTCGCTGGTGCATCCTTTCCACTTCGGGTCGTTATCGGGGAACAGCTGGCCTATGTCGGGTAACCCCAGGGCGCCCGTAATCGCGTCCACCACGCAGTGCAGCAGCACATCCCCGTCGCTGTGCGCCACGCACCCGCGGTCGTGCTCAAGCTCCACCCCGCCCAGGATGAGCCTCAGGTCAGGGAACTCGGTGCGCAGCTCAAGGCGGTGCAGGTCGAAGCCGTGGCCCACCCTGAAGGGGGGCGAGACCTTCGTCGCGTTGGCGCGCACGCTTTGGCGCGCACGTGTGCCGGATTTGCGCGTGGTGACTCGGCCCGGGGTGAGACGCGCGGCGGCAACCATCGAGGCGAACGCGGAGGCGGACATCGGATGATGGGATCGATTGGCTGGCGGTGTGTTTGCCGTGGGTCGGATAAACCGTCGAGGGGCGGACGCGCTGCTTAGGCCTTACGGGGAAACCGAACGGAAGGTGGGCACGACGAAAAGGTCGGAGGACAAAGCGGCGTGTGCGCGCGCGTGCGTGTGGCGGGGGGGTGCGCCGACGAGAGAGTGAGACGCAGAAGGCAGAGTTTGGGGTCGCGCTGATGTCCTGTTGTGAGCCGCTGACGCAGCCAGCCAGCCAAGTGGCGCTGTCGTGATCTCGCCGAGCAGCAAAATCTGGAGGTTTCTGGAGAAAATAAAAGAAAGTGTCAGTCTTGTATGGGCGCACAGTCTTGGGATTTGGCGAGAGGCGTATTCCCTCGGAGCGTCAAAAATTGCTCCATTTCTTACTCACCCCATCACACTCCCTTCGCGCTCCCCGCGTACGCACCCGTTTCCGAGTTCTCCCCGAGACTCGCCCGCGCGTCTTCACCACCCGACACACTCCGTAACGCGACTCGCGTTCATCACCTCTCGAGGAAACCCTACAGTCCTCGGACGCTCGAAAACACGATGGCTACTCTGTTCGCGACCCCCGCGGTCGTTCTGCGCTCCACTCCTCGCGTTTCACGCGCCCGCGGCCGCGCTTCCCTGCGATGCAACGCCGCCGCGAAGGGGATCGTCGGCGACGGCAGGGTGAAACTGTGCGTCTCCAAGGATGAGTTCGACGCCGTTAACGCGGCCGCGGGAGACAAGCTGGTGCGTGGATCTCCTCTCCCACCCCGAAGCGACAGTGACACACTCGGAACGCGGGACCGCCAGGCTGGGGATAAGAACACAGTCAGCGACGATTTCGCGATTTTTGACAGATTGATGTGTTTTTTCGATGACATCACTGACGCAATGCTCCCTTCCATCTCTCACCCTCCAAAAAAACAGGTCGCCGTCCAGATCTCCACCAAGACCTGTGGCCCTTGCAAGGTGGTGTACCCGCACTTCGCCGGGCTTTCCGAGGAGCTCCCCGATGTGAGCTTCGTGAAGATCATGGGCGACCACGTACGTGTTGGCATTTCCCAAATCCAGGCACCCTGTTTGATGCCCCTCTCTCTGACTGTTTGAGTGCACTACTAGTAACATCACAAGTGCACTGTTCGGCCCGATTACTGTGACTGTTCGGCCCGAATCCCGCCGGCTGTTTACTCATACAAGTCACGGAAGACTGACGCTTTTCTTTTCCAACCGCAGGACGCGGACACGCGCGCGCTTATGAAGGAGTGGGGCGTGAGGGTGGTGCCTCTTTTCATGTTGTTCCGCAACGGCGAAAAAGTCACGGAGTGGAGTGGCGCTAAGCCCGACGTGCTGCGGGAAAACGTCCTGGAGGGGTGCACGGAGGCGGAGAAGGCGAGCGTCGTGTCGGCGTGAGTCTTGAGGAAGCAAAGTTCCTGAAAGACACAAGTTTGAAATTACAGAAAACGAAAAATCGATCCCAACGAGTAATCATCATGTTTAAGGTAATCGTGGTTTAAGGTAAATCAACCCCTACCCCTCACATCCGCGTCGGGACGTTCTCGCTTCGCATGTGTGTCTTGACCTGTTCAATGGAGACCTCGCCCCGGTGGAAAATACCGGCGGCCAAAGCGGCGCTGCACTTGGTGGCTGCAAACACGTCCGTGAAGTGTTTCGGGTTGCCCGCGCCGCTCGACGCGATGACGGGAATGGACACCGCGTCTGCGATCAACCCCACGAGCTCGTGCTCGAACCCGTTGCCCTGGCCGTCTTCGTCGATGCAGTTCAGCAGAATCTCACCCGCGCCCAAGTCCTGCATCGCCACCGCGAGCTCGTACGCTCCGATGTCCCGCCCCTCCCGCCCGCCCTTCACCGTGCACTGCCACCAGCAACACGTCTCGCCGTTCGGGCCTTTCTTTTTTGTGGATTCGACGACTTTGTTTTTCGTATCTTTTGGACCCTTAACCCAGACCCGCCTCGGGTCAATGGAAATCACAACCGCCTGCGCGCCGTACCGCGCGCTTATCTGCTCCACGCTCGTGGTGCCGTCTTTCGTTTTTTGCGTGGCGTAGTACTTCTCCGCGACGTACACCGCGTCGCTGCCGATGCTAATCTTATCCGCCCCCGACAAGAAATACGCAGACGCCACTTCAAGCGAAGTGTAGCTCTTGCCGTTGCTATCGGTGAAGTCCCGGATACCCCCCCCCACGGTTAGGGGCACGAAAACGGTTTCCGACGACCGTTTCAAAACCTCCAGCATAGGCGCGTCATTCAAAGGCAAATCCCGGTACCCGGTGATGTTCAGAAACGCGACTTCGTCGGCGCCTTGGTCGTAGTACTTCTTCGCTAGCTCAACCGGTTTACCGAGGTTCCGCACGTCGCCGCCCTCGCTCTTTTCCCGAACGTCGTACGAGTCGCCTTTCGTGACGACTAAATCTCCATTATCGTTTGACCGGACGTCGAGGCACGCGATTACTCTGCGAGCTAAGCCTTTGTCCGTGCCGGATGCGCTTGATTTCACAACCGGTGTGTCCGTCTCGGCAACGTTGCCTTCCAGAAAGTTTTTGAAAATCCCAATCCCGCGCGCGCCGCTCTTTTCGGGGTGGAACTGCAGCGCGCACACCTCCCCTTTCTGCACCGCGGCGACGAACTCGCCTCCGTAGTCACAAGTGGCCAGGATCCAGTCCTTGTTTTTCGGCTCGGGAGTCGCGCGGTACGAGTGCACGAAGTACAACCGGTCGTTCGGCGGGACGTCGCTGAGCAAGCCGGAATTTTTCTTAACCTCCAAAGTGTTCCATCCGATGTGCGGCACGATAAGGTCGTCCCCGGTGAATTTCCGTACGGTACCTGGAATAATACCAAGGCCCTCCACGCCGCCGCTCTCTTCGCTGCCGTCGAACAGAAGCTGCAGCCCAAGACAAACCCCCATGAACGGCTTCCCCGACGCGCAGTATTCCTTCAAAGGATCCACGAGGCCGCGTTGTTTCAGGATTTCCATGGCGCTGCCGAACGCCCCGACGCCGGGGAAAATGAGCTTGTCCGCGCACAAGATCTCCTCAGCCGTCGTCACGTCCTTCACCGTGAACCCCAGCTTGATGATAGCGTTCCTCACGCTACGCACGTTCCCGGCGCCGTAATCCAGAAGCGTCACCTCGCCCTTCGAAGCGGCGACAACGCGCATGGGGTGGCGCGAACTCGCTCGGCGAACACCTCGGGACGAACCGGAGAAACCGGCGATCGGCCGCGCCAGCAACGAGCTCGAACAAGCGGCCAGTGCCATCGTGCGCGGCGAAGGCGTACAGTGACGGTCCCAAGACGCGCGCGACGAAGCTGTGGGGCGACACGAAGGGCGCGGCTGCTCGATGCCGAAACCCTGAAATTGCGCGCTGCTGAAAAATGACGACTTTTATTTTCCCTTGGAAACGGCTCGAAAAAAACACATCGTGCGCGCCACAGCGGGTCGACGCGCGGTCGGCGTCGACCGCCGCGCGCCGGCATGGACTTCGGCACCATGTTGGAGGGTTTTCGGTTCGGCGCACCTGGGAGCCCGTCGCCTCTGAAGCGCGCGAAGACGGCACCGAAACCAGAGGTTGGGTCGAAAATCGACAACGAAATCGAAGAGTCGTGGCACATCTCCGACTCCGAAGGCGACGTCGGGGAGGGTAACGACGACGTCGCGGGTACCGCGACTTCCCAGGAGGCGACGGGGGCGACGTCGCCGATTGATACACGTAACCACGAAACGCAGAAGAGCGTTACGCTCGAGGAAAACAACAAGACAGGGGCGGTTGCAGGTGACGTGAGAGATGATGAGAACCGAACCGCAACCGATGACGCCGCGTTGACGTACGGCGATTGCGTGGACGCTGATGAGTCGTTGATGAGGGTGACGCCACCTGCAACGACCTCTTCGGGAAAGCGGAATAATTTCTTTCTCCCGAAAGGCCACCCGGGAAGGCCGAATGAACCGGCTCCGGCTGGGTGGCGCGAGGTGTTGGACACCATCACCGATCACCGCGCGACACAGCCCCCCGCGCCCGTGGATGCGTTTCACGCTTTTCTGCTATCGCTGCGAACCGCCCCGGACGCGCATTTCCAAGCCCTGGTAGCCTCGCTGCTCTCGGTGCAGTGCCTTGATTCCGTGGCGCTGAGGGCGACGAAGTTGTTGCGCGAGCGCTTGGGGGGCGAAATCACGGTTAGCGCGGTTCACTCCGCTCCGTTGGCAGACGTGTTGGACGCCATCAGCACCTGCAACTTCAAAAACTCAAAAGCGAAGTACGTGAAACAGTGCGCCTCCATGGTGAAAATCAAGTTCAACGGGAAGGTACCTCAATCGATTTCCGATTTACAAAGTCTGCCCGGAGTCGGCCCGAAACTCGCGCGACTACTGAACTCGGTGGCCTTCGGGAACGACGACACCGGAATCGTCGTGGACACGCACGTGCGCAGAGTCGCGGGGAGGCTGGGGTGGACTTGCTTGGTACGTGTTGCCAATTATTAAGGCCCGGCGGTATTACATTTCCCAATAAATCCTGACACACTGTTTGCTACTACAAGACTGACACTTTTCTTACCAAAACACTAAAAAATAATCAGGACCACAAAACCTCTGCCGAGAAAACGCGACGTCGGCTAGAAGAGTTCCTGCCCGAAACCGAGTGGGGAATCGTCCCCCTGGCGCTGATAGGGTTCGCGCAAGTCACGTGTGTGTCTCGGTTCCCGAAGTGTCACGAGTGTCCCGTGAATGGTAAGTGCCCGAGCAGCACACGTGAAAACCCGTATGAGCAAATAGTCAGGAGCAGCGGAAGGACGGAAATCCAGGACGTGGAAGACCTAGCGCCGGCGGGGTAGGCTGGATAGTAGAGAAAAGCGTAGGACGTGTAGGACACAAATGTTTGATGGATAAAATAGAAAATGACCGGCGCGGGCGTGACAGTACCACAAGCGCGCGTCACTACTTGCTGTCGCTTTTCGACTTGGCCTTTGACTGGAACGGGTTCCTCTTTTTCGCGGAAGAAGAAGAGCCTGGGGGTTTCCTTTTCGGTGTTTTTTTATCCTCCTTTCGCCGCGCGTGTTTCGAAACCTTCCCGCGGTCGTACTCCTCGTCCGCGTCGTCGTAGGTTCTTTTTCGTGAAAACTCGCCTCGGCCGGGAGCGGAGGGTTCCTTTGCATGTGATTTTGATTTCTCTTTCTTCACGCCCCGTACAACGTCTTGTCCGTCCAAAACAGTGTCATCCCAGCCCCTCTCCCCGCCCCGCCCAACCACGTTGGCGTCCCTCGCCTCGCGGTTGAGCCATTTCTTGACGCTCTTCGCGTCCAGACTCGGCGGCGGGTTTTGGGTTCCTCCTTTTTTAAGCAAGCCCGCCCTCGAGGTAGTGGAAGCGTGTTGTGCGTCATCAGACGCGGAAGGTACCAAGTCGTCTATTACCGCCCTTGAAGGTACGGACTCCACAGTGTCTTCCTGCTCCGCGAGTCGCGCCGCCCTCGTTTTGACCGGCGACACCGGTGCCCCGAACCGGCCCTCCCTCGATCCGCGCGTTCGTTTCATTTTCGACGAAAACAGCCGTAACCGCGCGCTGTCGCGCGACGATAACAACTTGCCGCCTCTGGACCCGACGGGCGACCGTAACCCGACATGGCGTTCCAGGGTCGGGCCGGACGCTTCCGTGGGTGACCCCAGGGCTACGTTCTTGGCGAATTTCTTCTTCTCTTTCGGTGTCGAGTCGCCGACTCGCGCCCGTTCTGCTTTCGTGGACAAAGCTTTCGTCCGTTCTTCCGTCGCCAAAGCTTTCTTCTCTTCTGCTAAAGCCTTCGCGACCGCCGCCTCCCGTTTCGCAGCCTGCTCCAGATTCGCACGTTTCGCCGCAACGCGCGTCGCGTGTGCCGCCGCCACAGCCGCGGCGTCATCACCGCCCCGCTTCCCGCAAAGCCCGGTTCCCGTTTTCGCGTAAAACAAAAGATACGCGCGCTGCGTAAGCGCCGCTTTTTCCCCGCACTGCGTCACGCCTTCGTCGTCCATCTCGTACCAAAGCCCCGTGGCGCCTTTGACGTAGCAGTAGTAGTGCCCGGAGTGCATGCTACCGCCGCTGTGCACGACGACGCCGAAGAGTTGGTAGTTTTCGTCGCTTCCTGAAGTCGTTTTTACCTTGGTTCCTTTGTCGCTTTTCTTGCCGGCGTGACTCTGTTTCGCCGCACCCGACATGGCGTGACTTAAATCCAGCTCAAGCGGGTACTCCACGAACTGGTTCAGCTTCCCTCTACCAAACGGCACGTACTCGAACCGTTTCAGCTGGATTGTCAACACCAAAGGCGCCTGGTCCACGGTGAACTGTTTCGTCGCGCGTGCCATGTGCGCCTTCCCCGGCCCCATCTCGCACTTGTACTTGTTGCGCCCGTCCAGCACTTCCACGGCGACGTAGGACTTCAGCGCGTTCGCCACGCTCTTCGCCTTCGCGATGTCAAGACTCAAGTCCATGAACCCGTCGAACTTGTCACTGCACCGGTTGCAAGTCAGGCACGTCACCCGCGAGCGCAACTTTCCTCCGAACACTTGCCACACGAACGACGTTTCAGAACGCGCGCTGCCTTCCTTCGCGACCGGCCGCGCGGACTCGCACGCCTTTTTGTGCATCGCGTCCAGCAAACACCGCGCGAACTCGTGCGCGTCTTCCTGTCGTCCTTTCCGGAAGGTTTTGGAAACCGCCCTTAGGTTCTTCACGAGGCCAACCGGCGCGACCGACCGGCCGCCGCCGTTGTTTTGTAACGCCCGCACGATGTGCTCGCCCATCTCGTACACCGCGTTGAACCCGGAGCCGCCATTTTTTGGAGCGCCGTACTTTTTGTGCTCGCCGTTTAAACAAAAAGCGGCGAGCGGCGGCGTGTGCGTTAAGCATTGCGTCACCGCGTTCAGGAAACACGTGTTCCCAAGGTTCGCCAGGCCCGCGCCGACTTTGCGCACGGACGGCCACTCCATGTGGATGCCGTGGCGTTGGTACAGGGCGTCGGGGAGGTCTTCGTTGCTTCGTAGCGCTGACTCCGCGTTTTGCGCATCACGGTTCTGCCCACTGCCCTTTCCCGCATCACTATTCGACTTCGTAGTCTCGCCCATCCCTCTCTGCCTTGTGTCCAGGACAATCATCCGCTTCTGCGCCTCCTCGGAAACAAGCGGCGGGTCCGCGCGTCTGTTGGTGTGCATGAACACGGTTGATCACAGGTGCGGGGTGGGGAGGTCAGGGTCACATTCGGTGCGCGATCGATGGCGTTCCAACCAGTGGAAATCGGTCGGCGCGCCGGCGCCGTCGGCGGAGGGATGTTTGCCGAATGGTGTCGCGCGTTGTCGCGCGTGATACTCGTACAACGCCAAGTAACGTGATACGTGGGAAACGTGTATAGGCACCGCACTACGCAAAATTTACCTGGCTCGAACGAAATTCAGTTTGCGCAACGGCGGCTCCACGTCTCGCTCCAGAGGCGCGAACGGCGACGGCTTGGCGTGCTTTCCCATCGCAGATTCGCCGTCCCCACGAGATTGGATTTCGAATTTCCACGCGCCGACTTATGTAGTACCACTTCGATCGTTTGGGGTGACGCAGATGTGTTTTTCTCGACGTGGAGCTCGAAACGCCTCTCGCGTGATCCAACAACTGGACTCGCGACACGCGCGCACGCCGTTCTGGTCGGTGCGAACCCCGAACGACGACCGGAGGAGAATCACGATATTTTTATAAATCTCGGGGACGAAGTTTCAGAAAACAAAGCTGCAGAAGTTCAGCGAAAAGTACCCGTCATCAGTCGCGCTCGCGCACCGCCTTTCGCGATGTCCTCCGCCCCTGTGGACGACCCGGTTTCTTCCCGGGACGCGGGCCGAGACGCGTCCTCCTTGGACGCGTCCGTGTTGACAACCAATCACCACGCGTCGTTTATCCGTAGGTCCAGCGAAGATCGAGACACGGTGGAGTTCGTGTTGACCGAGCACTTACGGATGAGCGGGGTGTACTGGGGATTAACCGCGTTGGACTTGCTTGGTAGGCTAGACGTGATGGAAATAGAGCCTATTTTGAATTGGTTGCAGCAGTGTAAACAAACTAACGGCGGGTACGGCGGCGGCGTGGGGCACGACGCGCACGTGCTGTACACCCTCTCCGCGGTGCAAATCTGTTGTCTGTTGGATCGGCTGGATTTGATCGACGCAGATCAAGTCGCGAAGTACTGCGCTTCTTTGCAGAACAAAAAAGACGGCAGCTTCAGCGGCGATGAGTGGGGCGAAAGGGACACGCGGTTCAGTTACTGCGCGCTCGCGTGCTGCGCGCTGTTAGGAAAGCTCGAGTCAATAGACCACCAACTCGCCGCCGAATATATAATTAAATGCAAAAACTTCGACGGCGGGTTCGGGTGCGAACCGGGCGGTGAGTCCCACGCCGGACAGGTACGTGTGTAAGGCTTTCCCAAAACCCGCCGACTGGTTACCTACCGGTCAAGGCTGACACTTTGTTTTTACCTGTCGGGCAGATTTTCACGTGCGTTGGGGCTTTGGCTCTGTGCGGGCGTCTCGACGCGGTGGACAGTGACTTACTAGGGTGGTGGCTGTGCGAAAGGCAGGTCAAGGCGGGCGGTTTGAACGGCCGGCCCGAAAAACTCCCCGACGTGTGTTACAGTTGGTGGGTGCTTTCCAGCTTGCAAATTCTGAAACGAACGCACTGGTACGTGTTGCGCGGTTTCCAAATCCCGACACACTGTTTCTGCCGCCCCTCTTTAACGTCCATGGCCGTCATTAAACGGAGATACTACGCACATCACAAGCGCGCTGTTTTATCTCTCAGCTGGTGACTGTTCAGACCGAT
>TARA_B110000967_G_scaffold18748_1_pt1 | contig 12656 bp, 12 predicted proteins | sample TARA_B110000967 | Tara Oceans TARA_B110000967 (sample SAMEA4397903) | marine metagenome | biome: Polar Biome; feature: [DCM] deep chlorophyll maximum layer (ENVO:01000326); material: water (ENVO:00002006), including particulate matter (ENVO:01000060) such as... | depth 35 m
ATATATTATATATAAACATGGCAAAGAAGAAAGAAATTTCGGTTGAAGAAAAATTAAGAGCTTTATATGACTTACAGTTAATAGACTCTAGGATTGACGAAATTAGAAACGTTAGAGGTGAATTGCCTTTAGAAGTTGAAGATTTAGAGGATGAAGTTGCCGGGTTAAATACACGTGTTGCTAATTTAAACAAAGACGCTGCAAGTTTAGAAACGGATATCAATAACAAAAAGTTAGCGATCGATGAGTCTAATACGTTGATGAAGAAATACGACGAGCAACAGAAAAAAGTTAGAAACAATAGAGAATTTGATTCTTTATCTAAAGAAATTGAATATCAAGATTTAGAAATTCAATTAGCAGAGAAAAGAATTAATGAGTACAAAGCAAAGATTGCTCAAAAAAATGAGGTGATTGAAGCTACTAAAGAAAAATTAGCAAAACAAGAACAACATTTAGGTCATAAAAAATCTGAATTGGATGCTATTTTAAAAGAGACTGAAAAAGAGGAAGCTCTTTTAATCGAGAAATCTAAAGAATTTGGTGAAATGCTAGACGATCATTTATTTTCTGCATACCATAGAATTAGAACCAAAGTGAAAAATGGTTTAGCAGTGGTTGCCATAGAACGCGGAGCCTCTGGAGGTTCTTATTTTACAATTCCGCCACAAGTTCAATTAGAAATTGCAAACAGAAAGAAGATTACTATTGATGAACATAGCGGACGTATTTTAGTAGATGCAGCTTTAGCGGCAGAAGAAAAAGAGAAAATGGATCAATTATTTTCTTAATTTTTTTGAAATAAAATTTAAAAAAACTCGAAGTAATTACTTCGAGTTTTTTTTATGTCTACTGGTTATTTTAAAAAATTATTTTTTAATAATAATCTAATTTTTTTAAATACTTTAATTTCTCTTTCCAGGTTAATAAGTCTTCTTTAAAGCCGTTTACTTTATTTCTTACATTCAATACTAATGGATTATTGGCTTTTGCATTCGAGAAAAAACCCAAATTATTTTCTAACTGCTGCATTTCTTTCACAACCTCATCTATCTTTTTCCTAACATATACCTGTTCAGAATCTAATCTCCTTACGTCATTATCAGCAGCATACCCATCTACCACATTTGTAAACTTTAGCATCGAAATTTCATTTTTACTTAAAGACAAACTTTCTAACATTCTCTCTATCTGCTTATTAAATTTACCTTCTAAATGACGAGCATTTGTAGGTAATTTCCCTAAATCTCTCCATGCCTTTATTGATTCTAAAACAGATTCTTTAGTCGATTCTTTTGAAGTTTTTAAAGCTTCTAAAAATTCTTTTTTAGCAACTACCCCAAGTTGTTCTTCTTGGCTTATCGAATTTTTTTGTTGGTGATATCTATCAAAATAATGATTACAAGCAGCTTTAAAACGTTTCCAGATATCATCAGAAAACTTGCGAGGAACATGTCCGATCTTTTTCCAATCAGCTTGTACTTTCTTCATGGTATTCGTTGCCTTTTCCCAATCTTCGCTTTCTCTTAAAGATTCTGCCAATTCGATTAAAACAATTTTATTTTCTAAATTATCTTGCTGAACACTCTTTTCTTGCTTATAAAATGTATTTTTTGAGCTATTAAACTTTTTAGTAGCAGCTTTAAACTTTTGCCACACTTCTTCACTCTTTGAATATGGAAGTTTCCCCACGTTAAAATACTGTTGTCTTAAAACTTCAATATCATTGATACTTTTTTGCCAATCGTTGTGACTTTTATTTTCAGAAGTATCATATACACTTACTAAAGCGATAATCTCTAATTTCTTAATCGTTATTTCTTGATATTTAGAACGCATTTCTTTAAAATGGTCATGCCTTTTATCATGTATCTTTTTAGTAACAATACTAAATTTATGCCAAATTTCTTCGCGCATTTCTTTAGCTACAGGTCCTATATCTTCTTTCCATATTTTATGTAAATCTTGTAATTCTTTAGAGGCATAATTCACATCAGTTTCATTAGCTAAAGCCTCTGCTTGTTTTATGATATTCAATTTTTCTTCTAAATTGTGTTTAAATTCTAAATCCCTAAAATCATTACTTAAGTGCAATAAATCATAAAAACGCTCTACATGATGATGGTAAATTTTCCAGGTGTCATTATAATATACTTTTGGCACAGCGCCAATAGCGCGCCAACTATCTTGAATTTCTTTAAAATTCTTATACATTGTGGTAGCATCTGCCTCGTCTATCAACCTTTTTAAACTTTCAATTACTTGAACGCGTTTCTCTAAATTTTGATTTAACTGTTTATCTAGATCATTATAATGCGCATCTCTTTGCTTTTTATAATCCGATAATAGCGTATTGTATTCTGATTTAATAAGGCTAGAAAACTGGAAATCTATCACGTTACCACCATCAGCTAAAAAAGCAGCTTTTTTTTCTGAAATTAAAACTCCAATTTTTAGATTAAAAGCAGCTTTAACGCTTTCTACTTCTGACTTTATTTTATGAACCGGATTATTTACTATTATTTTTTTAAGACTGGTAACTAACTCTTCTAAAGTTAATTTGGTATAATTTACTGCTATTGTTTCTTCTTCTTTAGGCACCTCTTTTTCTATACTTTCGGCTACAGAGTTTTCAGTTACATCAACCGATTCAGAAATCTCTTCAGGTGTTTCTGCTTGTAAATCTTCAGTTTTCTCCTCTACTTTGGAGGCTGTTTCAACATTTTCAGTCTTTACATCTTCAGTAATCTCATTTTTCATAGGTGTTACATCAATTTTTTCTATTGATTTTAACTCGTTTTTTTCAACGCTCTCTTCATTTTTATCTAACATATCTACAATGTTTAAAGGTCTCTACACAATACTAGAATTGTATAGTCATCAAAAATAGTAACAACTTACAATATTTGCAAGTTATCCCTATAAGTAAAATTTATAATGTGTTTAGTCATTCCAAATTCTCCAAGATTCTTCTGCTTGAAGTTGTAACATTTCTAATCCGTTTTTAGTAGTTGCTCCTTTTTGTTTCCCTTTGGACAAAAAAGTTGTGATTTCAGGGTTGTATATCAAATCATACAAAATATGATTTTTAGTAATAAATTGATAGGGAATATCTGGGCATTTTTCGATCTTTGGTGAAGTTCCGAGAGGTGTACAATTGATAATTATAGTATAATTTTCAATAATTTCTTGGGTTAAATTAGAATACGAAATTTCTTTTTTCCCTTCAGGATTCCTAGATACAAACTTATAACTAATTTTATTTTTCTTTAAAGCATACGCTGCGGCTTTAGATGCCCCGCCAGTGCCTAAAATTAATGCTTTTTTATGATGCTTTTTTAATAAAGGCAAAATAGAACTCTCAAAACCCACAACGTCAGAATTATATCCTTTTAAATTTCCTCTTTTTGTGAATTTAATCGTGTTTACAGCCCCTATTTTTGCTGCAGTTTTGTCTAATTTATCTAAAAACGGAATCACTTCCTCCTTATAAGGAATGGTAACATTCATACCATTTAAATCTTTATATTCTAGAATAACACTTCGAAAATCTGCGATTTTCTGAAGATCGAAATTCACATATTTGTAATTCTTTAAGTCTAAATTATTGAATTTTTCAGTAAAATATCCGCGCGAAAATGAATACGAAATGTTTTTACCTAATAATCCAAATAATTTATTTTTTCCTGTTCCTATCATAATAATCAATGGATAATATTAATGTTACACCTGTAAAGACAAAAAACACAGCTAACAAGGTTTCTACACTAAAACTATCAGGTATAAATCGTTCGTAATTCTCAACTATTTTATGTCCTTGTTTATCTAATAAAGCAATCTCGTTTTCTTGCGCATAAATGGTTCTTTTCCATGGCCAAACGATACCTAAAGAACCCGTTATAAATCCAATAATTATTGAATTAACAACTTTATTATATCGTTTTAAAACGTACCCTAAAACGTGTGAAATAGAAACCAAACCAAAAGCAGAACCTCCTGTAAAAACAGTAATAATTTTTAAATATCTAATTTTTGCAGGATCTGATAACACATCAAAATTACCAGAAAAAATATTGGTCATTACGTTTAATAAAACATTAACAGAATCTACTAAAAGTAATACGTAATTCCCTAATAATATTAAAATAAAAGAGCCTGAGAGGCCTGGAAGTGTCATTCCGGAAACCCCTATAATACCACAAATAAAGACAAACCAAAGATTATCGTTTTCCACGGCTGGCGTTAAAAAACTAATTCCTAAACCTATACTTGCCCCGATGATTAATGATATGAAGTTTTTTCTATTCCAACCCCCAAAGTCCTTACCTACATAATAAATGGAACCTAAAATCATCCCAAAAAACCAACTCCAAACATACAATTCATAATGTCTTAAAAAATAATCTAAAAGTAAGGAAATACTAAAATAACTAAATATACTACCTCCCATAACAAGCACCAAAAACTGTGCATTGGTATATTGAAAAAAGCTTTTAAACTTTCCGTTAAGTAATAATTTTAGAGATTTTAAATTAATTTTCTGAAAGGAATAAATCAATTCTTCATAAAAACCAAGTACAAAAGAAACGGTTCCTCCAGAAACTCCAGGAACTTTATTTGCCGCGCCCATGAGTAATCCTTTAAAAAAAAGGATGGATTTTTGAGCAAATGTTCTTTCTTGATACATTTATTTTTTTTGAACGACTAATTTCTCCATCAATAAAATTAAAGCAAAACCTACGATTGCTAAAATAATTGCCATAGTTAATTGCACATCACCATCAAAAGAAAAAGGAGAAACACTTTGCTGTTTGAAAGGCAATTTGTCTCCGAGAGAATTTGTGCGCCAAGTTAAAGTTTCTTTCCATGGCCAAATCTTGTTTAAAGAACCAATAATAAAGCCTGTTAAAACAGACAAGGTATAATTTTTATAATTAGCAAACAACCATTTTAATATTTTAGAAAAACTTAATAAACCTATAATTGCGCCGACCATAAAGATAGAAATTGTTTTAAAGTCTCTATTATTTAAAGCATCTAAAATTGGCTTGTATGCACCTAATAAAACTAGAATAAATGAACCTGAAATACCAGGTAAAATCATTGCACAAATTGCAATTGCGCCAGCTAATAAGATATATAAAGACGATGAATTTTCAGAAACTAAAGGATTTAAAATCGTAATATAATACGCTAAAAATGCTCCTAGCACCAATACTATAACCGCCATAAAATTCCATTTCGTAATTTGTTTTGCAATGTAAATAATACTTGCCAACACCAAACCAAAAAAGAACGACCACAATAATATGGGTTCATTTTCTAACAAATATTTGATAGCTTTTGCTAAAGAAATGATACTGATAAAAATACCTGCAAAAAGCGATAACAAAAAACTACCATTTAATTGCTTCCAAGCAGCCTTAAACCCTTCCTTTTTCAACGTTTTAAACAAGTCTAAATTTACGCTACTAATTGCTACTAAAAGCTCCTCGTAAATGCCAGAAATAAAAGCGATCGTGCCTCCTGAAACCCCAGGAACTACATCTGCAGCGCCCATTGCCATTCCTTTTAAGCCAATCACAATATAATCTTTAACTTTCCTACTCATTTTAAGTTTTATTTTTCAAAAACGAAGATACTAGAATTTAAAGAATTGTTAACAAGGTTTTTTTTCATTCTTCTTATCTTTGATAAACTCAAAAAAATATATCGATGAAATTTATAAAAAAACTTACTTTTTTAATACTCTTCGCCCTACTTTTCACATCTTGTGGTAAAAATATAGAAAAAACTGCTATTGTAAATATAATAACCAAAAGCGGCAGTAATGTAAAAGGAAATGTAACTTTTACCGAAAAAAACGGAAAAGTATTCATGAGAGCCGCAATTACTGGTTTGTTAGCAGGCAACCATGCCATCCATATTCATGCTATTGGTGATTGCTCTGCAGAAGACGGGAAATCTGCGGGAGGCCATTGGAATCCTGACAATAAAAATCATGGAAAGTGGTTGGAAGAACCCTTCCATATTGGAGATATTGGAAATATAGTTGCTGATAAAAAAGGAAAAGGAACTATTGCAAGAACTACAGATTTATGGTGTATTGATTGTGATGATGATGAAAAAAATATTATTGGAAAAGCAATTATTATTCATGCCGGACCAGATGATTTTAGTTCTCAGCCCGCTGGCGCTGCTGGCCCTAGAGTTGGATGTGGAGAGATTTTACTGAAGTAAGTTTTTTTTTAAAGCCTTTTCAAAACGACCAATAATTAGTGGTTTTTTGTTTTAACATACGATTTATTAACAAATTAAAAAAAATAAAAAATAATACTATTTTACAAAATTGATTTACCTGAAAAAATTATGACTAGCTGATAATATCCAAAAGCAAAAAAAACAGTGCACATTCAAACTTATTTTAGCTTACATCGAATCTTTTAAGCTAAAAAAACTACCTTGAAAACCAAATATCTTTACTTAATATTAAAGTAAAGAGAATTTTTTTTGGCTTGAATCTCTGAGACGATTTACCCTAACCAAAAGGTTTCAAACAAAAACAAAAAATTATAGAGGCTATAGGCTATCTACTTTTTTAAACAATTATTCTAAAGCCTTTTTATAATCAGCTAACAACTTCTGTACTTTTACATTGTCAAAAACTATAGGATATATATCATTTAATATTACATGATAACCATAATCTATTTTCATGGCCGCTATTAAATGGTCGGACCCGTAGTTTTCTTTATTTAAAATAAAAAACAACCCTGCTAATCTATATTCTATTTCTGCTGTGTTTTTATGCCTTTTTTGTGCGTTATATAAAACGGATATTGCGTCGTTAAATTCTCCTAGAAAAGAAAGTACATCTATTAAAGCAATATATATATCTATAGCATCATCCCCTAAACCTAAACATTTTTCAAAACCCGTAACGGCCTCCTCAAAAAAGTTGAGCTTTATATTTATTTCAGCATATCTTCTCCAGTAGATTGAATTATCCTCGTCAATCTTCAAAGCTTTAGAAATATAATACGCTGCCTTTTGATAGTTTTCTTCATCATAATATAAATTGGTTAGTAAAATCCAACCTCTATCTAATAAAGGATCTTCATGCACTGCCTTTTTGTAATAAGAAATTGCGGCTTCGTATTTTTCTATTTTTTCATAGCACTCCCCTATTCTCACATAGGCAAATGCTGTTGGATCATCTAGCTCTAAAGTAACCAAATAGTTATCAATTGCTCCTTGATATTCTCCTAATTCTTCTAACGTTTTAGCTTTCTCCAAATATCCACCAATAAAAGATTCGTCGATAATAACAGCATAATCAAAAGCAGTTAATGCTTCTTTAAACTGCTCTAAAATAAAATATTGTCTTCCTAGTTGATGCCAAGCAACCTCGCAATATGGATTTTTATCAATATACGTATTCAAATACTTGATGGCATGTTCATGCTTTTTCACCATGTCAAAACAATACACAATATTATAGAGTGCGGAATAATCCTCATAATCGATCTCTAAACATTTTTGAAAGTTTAAACGTGCATTTTCAAAATCATCTAAATACATGTATTCCATGCCCATTAAAGACCAAACATCTACTTTATCATCTGTATAAGTAAGTGCTTTTTGTAAGTTAATAATAGCCTCTTTATGATTTCCAGATTTCGAACTAATGGTTGCTCTTTGGATAAAAACCTCATCATTATTCGGTTCTACTCGTTCTATTCTTTTCAGCAAAATAGACGCCTTATCTAACTCACCTTCAAAAACATACAACTCGACTTTCAGAAACTTTAAATCAATAGATGCCGGATGTTGCTCTAAACCTAGCTTTACAGCTTTTTTAGCAAGTGCATGTTTACCAACGTCTAAATAATGAATTATAATTTCCTCAAACTCAACCAAATCAAAAAAATAAACATTGTTTGTTTTGAGCATAGATTCAAATTTTACTAATGACATAGATATGGTATTTGAATTATCAAACTAAAATACTACAACTCTTACACCCTATGAACGAAAGAGTTTTTTGTTTTCAACAATTTAATTAACAACAAATATAAAAGATACGATTTGCATAATTTAACACAGGTTAAAATAATATTCTAATTGAACTTGTTTAAAATTGAATCAAACAAAAATAAACACAAATTATGCCGTTTACAATTTAAACTGCAAAAAATAGTAAAATTCGTGTATCCTTTTATTTTGCGTATACATTTATTTAACCTAATTTTGATTTTAGTTTACTATCTACTAAAATTTGATAGGCTTCTTATGAGAAAAAAAAAATTACTGAACTCAAAAGATATTGAAATTGTTCTACACAGATTGGCTTGTCAGCTCATTGAAAATCACAATGATTTTTCAAATACAGTTTTAATTGGTTTGCAGCCTAGAGGAATCTTTTTAGCCAATCGACTAGCCAACCTGTTAAAAAAAACATATCATATAAAAGGACTAAAATTAGGCTTGTTAGATATTACCTTTTACAGGGACGATTTTAGAAGAAAAGAAACTCCTCTAGCTGCAGAAACTACAAAAATTGATTTTTTAATAGAAAATAAAAAAGTAGTAATTATTGATGATGTTTTGTATTCTGGAAGAAGTGTAAGAGCTGCTTTAACCGCTATTCAATCTTATGGGCGACCAGAAAACATTGAATTATTAGTTTTAATTGACAGACGCTTCAGTAGGCATTTACCAATTCAACCAAATTATAGAGGCAGACAAGTAGATGCTATTAATGAAGAAAAAGTTTTGGTAACCTGGGAAGAAACCCATAAAGAAGATGCCGTTTATTTAGAACAAAGATAACTTTCAAAGAAAGATAGATATTATAAAAAATGTATCAAAACATAAAAAAAGAAATGTCAAAAATAACATTCAACTTAAATTTACTGAAATGCAGGGATTAAGCGTAGAACATTTATTAGGCATAAAATATCTGAATACAAATGATATTGATCTTATTTTTAAAACTGCAGATCATTTTAAAGAAGTCATTAATAGACCCATTAAAAAGGTGCCTTCTTTAAGAGATATTACAATTGCCAATTTATTTTTTGAAAATAGTACAAGAACAAAACTTTCTTTTGAATTAGCCGAAAAAAGACTTTCTGCAGATGTTATTAATTTTTCTGCAGGACAATCATCCGTAAAAAAAGGAGAAACCCTCATAGACACCGTAAATAATATTTTATCTATGAAAGTAGATATTGTGGTAATGCGTCATGGCAATGTTGGCGCGGGCGTTTTTCTATCTAACCACGTAGATGCTAAAATTATAAATGCTGGTGATGGAACTCATGAGCACCCAACACAAGCATTGTTAGACTCCTACTCAATTAGAGAGAAATTAGGCACTGTAAAAGGTAAAAAAATAGTAATTATTGGTGATGTCTTACATTCAAGAGTCGCCTTGTCAAATATTTTTGCGCTGCAATTACAAGGTGCTCAAGTAAAAGTTTGTGGTCCAACAACCCTCATACCTAAATATATCTCTAGTTTAGGTGTCGTGGTAGAGAACAATCTAAAAAAAGCGTTAGAATGGTGTGATGTTGCCAATGTTTTGCGCGTACAACATGAAAGAATGGATATTAAATATTTTCCTTCTACAAGAGAATATACGCAACTATTTGGTATCAATCAAGAGATTTTAGATAACCTTGGCAAAAAAATTGTAATTATGCATCCAGGCCCCATAAATAGAGGGGTAGAAATTACAAGTGATGTTGCAGATTCTGATCAATCTATTATTTTAAATCAAGTAGAAAACGGTGTTGCTGTTAGAATGGCCGTTATTTATTTATTAGCACAACAAATTAAAAAGTAAAATTCTTACCTTTGAAGATAGTATTAAAGCAATGGAGCTTAAAGTTAAAATTAAGCACTTTTTAAAACAGCTAATGAAAAGGTTTTGAATATTGTCGGCCATGTTTATGGAAATTATAATCATAATAAAAATGTAGCTTTTTATTCTGATTTAAAACCGAGGTGTAAACAAAAACATAAAATTACCATTGGAAGCGATCGAGTAAAAGGAATAAATTTATTTCTATTGAAGAGTTTGACTAAGAATAAAGAAATGTTTAAAGTTCTTTAGACCCCAAAAGCAAGAGAAATTTTAAACTCAATTTTAGAACACAAATATTTCGCAATACCAATAAAAAAGAAAATTATCAAACAGAATTTTATTAATGTTTCGAGGGGCTTAAGTTTCCAAAACACTTAACAAAAATAAATCTTATAAGAATTTAGAAGAATTATACTTCGAAATTACAAACTAATATATCCCTCTGAAAAACAAGAATTTATATTTCTTTGTTATTTGCATGAAAGCACTGTAAAAATGAAAATAGAAAATAGAGAAAATTACATACTTATTTCTTCCGATGAAAATTCCTTTTCTGATTTTTATAAATCATTTTCAAAAAAAGAAAAAGAATTTCAAAATAAAAATGTGATATTAAGAATTTCCGATGAAATTAAAGGGAAAAAAGAAAATTTTTCACTATTTTTGAGTTTAGCGAAACAAAAAAAGGAAAATGGTACATCATTTGCTATTATTACTACAAAAGTAAATACAGATAATTTTCCTGAATATTTTAATATCGTTCCAACCTTGCAAGAGGCTAAAGATATATTAGAAATGGAAGCTATGGAAAGAGAATTAGGATTTTGACCACCCACAAAAAAATCATGATAAAAAAAACACTTTTTACACTATTTTTATTTGTAGCTACAATTGTTCTATCACAAGAAAAAACAATTGAGAATCTTTCAACAGCTCCAAACCCCTTTAAACAAAACACAAATATTTCTTTCAAAGTAAATACCGCATCTACCGTTACTTTGTTAGTTAAAAATGTTTTAGGAAAAACTGTCTTCAAAAAAAAAATTAAAACTAAAGTCGGTAAAAATACAATCCCCTTTTTCAAGGACGATCTGGCCACCGGAATGTATATTTATAGCATACAAAACGTCGAGAAAATAGTAGCTAAACGTTTTGTAATTCAATGAGTTTAAAGCTCACTATTTTGGGCTGCCATTCTGCAACGCCTCGAGCAAATGCTTTTCCAACTTCACAATATTTAGTAATAAATAACAGACATTTTTTAATAGACTGCGGCGAAGGTACACAGCGACAAATGCGAAAATATAAAGTTGGTTTTTCTAAAATTGATCATATATTTATTTCACATTTACATGGAGATCATTTTTATGGTTTAGTAGGGTTATTAGCTACGTATGGTATTTTAAGTAGAGAAAAAGAATTGCATGTTTATGGACCAAAAGACATTAAAGAAGTTACGCTTTTGCAGTTAAAAATCTCTCAATCTCATGCTAAATATCCTATTATTTTTCATGAATTAAAATCTAAAGAAAGTGAGCTCATTTATGAAGATGACAAAGTCTCTGTAATAACAATTCCTCTAAACCACAGAGTGTACACAAATGGATATTTGTTTACAGAAAAAGAAAAACCCAAAAAATTACATATCCAAAACATCAGCAATTATAAAGAAATTGGCAAAGCTGATTATTTAAACATTAAAGCAGGTAGAGATATTGTTTTATCAACTGGAGAAATTGTTCCAAATTCAGAATTAACGATCAATCCTAAAAAGCCTATAAGTTATGCTTTTTGCAGTGACACCAGTTATAAACCAAACATTATTCCTATTATTCAAAACGTGGATTTATTATATCATGAAGCTACTTTTTTAGCAGATAAAGAAGATTTAGCAAAAAAAACAAAACATGCTACTTCTAAACAAGCGGCTCAAATTGCCAAAGATGCTAAAGTTGGGCAATTAATTATTGGGCATTATTCTGGCAGATATAAAGATATTTCTTTGTTTCAAAAAGAAGCAAAAGAGATTTTCGAAAACACTGAATTAGCAGAACCAGGAAAAATTTTTAAAATTGAATAGCAACGAATAGTAATAAAACAAATACTAATTACAGTGAAATATTTGATACATATCTTAACGTTGAAATTTAGGAACACGTTAAAAAAATAAGTGAATTAAATGTGATACTTAAAGTTCTAAATTTTATTGTAATACAAGTAATATTCATCAAAGTTTTGAGCACGTAAGTAAACTTTACAGCCTTTACAAGCTATTTAAAAAGATTATTATTAATCTCTTTTTCATCCTGAAAACATTGAACTTTAGGTAAAAAGTTTCATCTAATTAATGGCTTTTACAATCGTAGAAATGAGTAGTGCCAAATCTAAAACCAAGTTATAAAATTGCTCAAAATATTGATGTAAATTAAATTCGTTTTTAATGACTCAAAAAGCTATTTCATTGAATTTACAATATTTTGAAGGAGAAAATTTTATTACTATTACACCCCAACCCAATTTGCACCCTTTTTTAGTACTGATTTGTTGATAATAAAACCAGTGTACAGGCAATTTCAGCTTCAATATTATTTTCCTGCAACAATTTTACAAACTCCATATTTTCTGTTCCAGGATTAAAAATCACTCTTCTTGGATTTAAAGCAATGATATAAGAATAATAAGCTTCTTGTCTTTTAGGGTTCAAGTATAATGTAACAGTATCAATTTTTTTATAATCTTGTTTTTCATCATCAATAACGACCTCTAAAACTTTCCCTTTTCTTAA
>TARA_B110000967_G_scaffold62454_1_pt1 | contig 12621 bp, 9 predicted proteins | sample TARA_B110000967 | Tara Oceans TARA_B110000967 (sample SAMEA4397903) | marine metagenome | biome: Polar Biome; feature: [DCM] deep chlorophyll maximum layer (ENVO:01000326); material: water (ENVO:00002006), including particulate matter (ENVO:01000060) such as... | depth 35 m
GGATCTGTTTTCAAGCCTATTGTTTATGCTTCGGCAATTGATGCTGGTGTTGTAACGCCTTGCACAGAATTTCCACACATAGAACATTGTTGCCCAATTCCTGATAACCCAAACAGACAATGGTGTCCAAAAAGTGGAAATGATTTGGATGGGTTACCAATGAGAGTAAAGTATGGATTAGCCAATTCTGATAATCCTATTACTGCTGCAGTGATGGGTGCAATTGGCCCGAAACAAGTGAGAGAAAACGCTATAAAAATGGGGATTCCAGGCAAGCACATCAAAGCATATCCTTCTATTGCTTTGGGAGCGGTAGATTTATCGGTTTACGAAATGGTAGGAGCATTAAGTACTTTTGCCAATGACGGAGTATTTATAAAACCAATGATTATTACCCGAATAGAAGATAAGAATGGAGCAGTAATTTACGAAGCACAACCAGAGACCGAACAGGTTTTTGATGCGAATATATCGGCTACAATGATAAAAATGATGTGTGGTGTAGTTGCAGGTGTTCAAAGTCCTTACAGAAAAAAACCAGGAGGAACTTCTATGAGGTTGAGGTCAACTTCTAAAAAATATGGAGGAATTACGGCACAAGTTGCTGGAAAAACAGGTACAACACAAAGTAACAGTGATGGATGGTTTGTAGGTATTACACCCGATTTAGCAACTGGAGTTTGGGTAGGAGGAGAAGATAGAGGATTGAGATTTAGGAGCACTGCTTGGGGACAAGGAGCAAATACAGGCTTACCAATTTTTGGCTATTACATGAATAAAGTATACAAAGATTCTACGCTTAAAGTTTCTAAAGCTGACTTTACATTGCCAGATAATTACATTGATGATTATACAAAATGTAGCGATCAAGAAAGTACAGAGCCAATTAATTACAATGATTTCTCGAACAGTGGATTAGATTTTGAATACTATGAATAAAACAGTAAATAACGTAGAAGAAGCAACAGCAGGAATAAAGGATGGAATGACTCTTATGTTGGGAGGATTTGGACTGTGTGGAATTCCAGAAAATTCAATTTCGGAGTTGGTGAAATTGAATGTAACAGGATTGACTTGTATTGCCAACAATGCAGGAGTAGATGATTTTGGATTGGGACTTTTGTTGCAAAAGAGACAAATCAAAAAAATGATTTCTTCCTACGTAGGAGAGAATGATGAATTTGAAAGGCAAATGCTAAGTGGAGAACTAGAAGTGGATTTAATTCCTCAAGGTTCTTTGGCAGAAAGATGCAGAGCTGGAGGTGCAGGAATTCCAGCATTTTTCACTCCAGCTGGATATGGTACCGAAGTTGCCGAAGGAAAAGAAGTGAGAGAATTTAACGGGAAACCACATATTTTGGAATTGGCTTTAACAGCAGATTTTGCTATAGTAAAAGCATGGAAAGGAGACACAGCAGGAAATTTAATTTTTAAAGGAACAGCCCGTAATTTCAACCCAATGATGGCAATGGCAGGAACAATTACCATTGCAGAGGTAGAAGAATTGGTTGAGGTAGGAGAATTAAATCCAAATGAAATTCATACTCCAGGAATATTTGTACAAAGAATTTTTCAAGGATCAGGGTACGAAAAAAGAATTGAGCAAAGAACGGTAAGAACAAAGTCTTAATTTGCAGTTTGGCAAAAACAAAATATCTCTTTTTGCTGTAGTTGCAATAGCTATTTATATAGTTTCTTATCCGTTTTTAAATGGCTGGCCAAACCCATTTGTATGGGATACGTTTGGTTATTATTTGTATCTTCCAATGGCTTTCATTCACCAAGATTTGGGAATGCAAGATTTCTCTGTCATTGAAAACTTACAACAAGAACAATTTATTTCCACTTCCTTTTATCAAATCCATAAAGCAGAAACAGGGAATTGGTTAATTCGATACCCCTCAGGGCTTGCAGTTCTACTTTCTCCTTTTTATTTTATTGGACATTGGGTTGCAAAATTGGGCGGCTACTTCCAAAATGGATTTTCATTGCCTTACCAAATAGCCATTGTTTCGGGTTGTTTGTTTTATATTGCTTCTTCTTTATTTCTTTTAAGAAAAATATTATTGAATTGGTTTTCTGACAAAGTTGTGGCAATAACTGTTGTTATAATTTGTCTTGGAACGAACTTCATTCATCAAGCAACAGTTAATACTGCAATGCCTCACACTTTATTATTTTTCCTTTACACTTTAATTATATTGTATACGATTAAATGGCATAAAAATAAAAGTGTAGGCAATTCAATTTTACTAGGAGCTTTTATTGGACTAGCCACAATTTGCCGTCCTATAGAAATCATCAGTTTATTTATTCCTTTGTTTTGGGAAGTAAAGAATTGGTCTTCTTTCAAAGAAAAAGTAATTGATATAGGACGAAATCATCTCCGTAATTTATTAATTGCAGTTGCAACTGGAGTTGCTGTCGTTTTTATTCAAATGCTATATTGGAAATTGTATGCCGGACATTTTATTTACAACTCCTACCAAAATCCAGGAGAAGGGCTCGATTTATTATTTCCTCATCTTATTGAGGTGTTGTTTAGTTTTAAAAAGGGATGGTTTATTTATACTCCAATAATAGTTTTTGCATTTGCAGGATTCTATTTTTTAAAAAAGGAAAAACCAAAGTACTTTTGGTCGTTAGCCATTTTTACAGCTGTTAATTTATACCTAGTTTCCAGTTGGACTTGTTGGTGGTATGCTCAGAGTTTTAGCCAAAGAGCCTTCGTGCAATCTTATGCCGTATTAGCTCTAATTTTAGCCTTTTTTGTTCAAGCTTATTTTAAATTTAATGGATTAAAGAAAATAGTTTTTGGTTCCTTAATTCTATTTCTAATTGGATTGAATTTATTTCAATTGTACCAATCAAAAAAAGGAATAATTCATGGCGATAGAATGACATTTACAGCCTACAAAGCAGTGTTTGGAAAAACAGAATTTGATAAAAATAAGTTAGAGCCTTTGTTGTCTTATGACAGAGATTTAAGCTTTGAAGAAGCACAAGAAAGCTATCAGTTTTTAAATAAAGTATTGCATCAGGAAGATTTTGAAAAGCATAGATTAGGAAAAAGTATAAAGCAAAATGGATCTAATAAATTTTTGAAAGTAGGAAATGAATTGGGAGAGATATACTTTAATGAATGGCAAAAACCGTATTCTGAGATAACTGACAAAGAAGTAATTTGGGTATCCATTTCATTCAAAGCTAAAGTCTCAGATTCGAATTCGAAGACAAGAATAGTTATGGATATTAAGAGGAATAAGAATGGAAAAAATTATGGATATACTGCCGAAGATATTGCGGAACACAAAAATTTCGAAATAAACAAATGGAAAAATTACACTTATTATTACCTTACACCATACATTAGAAATAGGAAAGATATACTGCAAACTTATTTTTGGTATGGAGGGGGTAAAAGTGTTTTGATAGATGATATTCAAATCTCATACTATCAAGAAAAATAAACTTAGAATAATATTATGTTAGACAAAATAGGAATAGCAAAAAGAATTGCACAGGAGTTACAAAATGGATGGTACGTTAATTTAGGGATTGGCATTCCTACTTTGGTTGCCAATTACATTCCAGAGGGTGTTGACGTAGAGTTCCAATCAGAGAATGGAATTTTAGGAATGGGTCCTTTTCCTTTTGATGGGGAAGAAGATGCTGATTTAATAAATGCAGGCAAACAAACTATAACGGCATTGCCAGGAGCTGTTTTTTTCGACTCTGCCATAAGTTTTGCTATGATTAGAGGGCAACATGTTCAACTGACTGTTTTAGGGGCAATGGAAGTATCTCAAAATGGAGATATTGCAAATTGGAAAATCCCAGGTAAAATGGTAAAAGGAATGGGAGGAGCTATGGATTTAGTTGCTTCAGCCGAGAATATCATTGTTGCCATGATGCACACGAATAGAAAAGGAGAATCCAAATTACTAAAAAAGTGTTCACTGCCATTAACCGGAGTTGGGTGTGTGAAAAAAATTGTAACCAACCTTGCAGTATTAGAAGTAACGAATAAAGGATTTAAACTGCTAGAGAGAGCTCCAGGAGTTTCTGTAGAAGAAATTCAGAATGCAACAGAAGGAACTTTAATTACTGAGGGAGATATTCCTGAAATGGTGTTATAGTTTTATTCAGTTTTTCTTCATCTGTCATTCCGTGCTTCGACACGGAATCTCAAAAAGAATATTTCACGAGAATCTAGTAAAACATAGATTACAAAAAAAAGGCTTTCATTAATAATGAAAGCCTTTTTTATAATCAATAATTTGCTTTTTATTGCTTAATAAACTTATGCGCTTCGTTATTTACATAGATAATGTAAGTTCCAACGGCTAGTTTAGAAACATTAATTCTATCTGTAAACTGAATTGCTTTTGTGTCTGAATTATTTTCATAGATTACTTTTCCAAGTAAGTCTATTACTTTAAGATCCATTTTACTTGCATTCGTAAAACCAACTTCAATATTCACATAATCGTTTGATGGATTAGGGTAGATATTGATTTTACTAATTTTATTTATTTCATCTATTCCTACAGATGAACATTGCCAATCGATATCAAAACCTGAAAGTTCTAAACCAGGATCAGCAAAAAACTTAAGTGTTATTGCTCCTCCAGATGAAGTAAGTGGATTTGGCGGCAAACTAGAATTACAATACTTTCCTAACAATGGTGAATTTGTAGAAATCCCATCATAAATCATCATATTATCATAAATACAATTATCTGCTTCTACATCAAAAGTATTGAAAGTTAATGTTAAACTTCCAGCACCAGGAGGAGCAATAGTAAAAGTTGTTGTTTGGTTTGCAGAATAATCTCCTGTCAAACCTCCATCATCTATTACTTTTCCTCTGCAGCTCGTCAATCCGATTGAATCATTTGCAATTAAAATAGTAGAGCAATTGTTTTTTATAGTATAAACTTTTGAGATTGAATCTGAAATAGGCCCATTAGAAATAACAAGTTTTACTGTGTAATTACCTGGCGAACTATAAGAAAAACTTGGATTTTGTAATGTAGATGTAGAAGGTGTAGCTCCTAACATTATCCAATTATAAGAGGTTGCATTAACTGAATTATTTGTTGGTGATATAAGAGAATTAATGCATAAGTCACTATTTGAAATATCAAATTCAGCTTTAGGTTCACAACTCCAATCTAATTTAAATCCTTGTAAATCAAGACCTCCATCAGTATGAAATTTTATAAATAAACTCCCACTAGTAGAAGATACTGAAGCTGGAGGCGGATTATTGTTGCAATACTTCCCAATTAATGGAGCGGACGTATTAGTCCCATCATAAACTTCTAAATAGTCATAATTACAAATTGTTCCTCCTTGGTCTCCAGACTCTATATCAAATTGAGAGAAATAAAGTGCAACATTTGTTGTCCCTCCAGGCGAAATTCTCATATAAGAATCTTGATTTGGAGAATAATCCCCAGATGCACCACCATCATCATATAAAGTTCCTGAACAATCATTAGAAGTTGTAGTTGTGTTTTTAACTAATATCACTGGGCAAGCTAAGTTTGTATCTATACTTATGTTTGCAATCTTCATTAAAGTATCGTCTCCACAAGCTCCTCCATTTGCATACAGTTCTACAGAGTATGGTCCGTAACCAGTATAAGTATGAGTAGGATTAACAGCTGTACTTGTATTTCCGTCTCCAAAATCCCAAATAAAAGCTGTTGCGTTATTACTTGTATTTGTAAAAGTTACAGTATGAGGAGTTTGACATCCTATTGTGTCTAATGTAGTAAAGTCACTTTGTACCCCTGAGACATAAGCTGGTCCAACACCAACTGCATGCCAAGCATTTGTTGTAGCAATTACAGCTGGAGAACAAGCTCCATATAAATCAGTAGCAGATTTTATTGCGTAAAAACGAGCATCACTATGTTGAGAATTTCTCGATAAATAAACTGTAAGATTTCTAAAAGCAATCCTAGAAGCAGTATCAAAACCTAGTGGAGCAACAGAATAAGCATCCATGTTATCATTTGTTCCTGTCCCACCATTTACCAATAAGTAAAACCAAAAATTTTGAACTCCACTGTTAGTGTGTACTCCACCATTATCTGCAGCACCAGTATAGTAATGAGTTCCACCATAAGTATCAGGGTCATTCTTTGCGTTAGGATTAGACATAGATCTAAAATAACTACCTGGCGAAGTGTATATTTCATCTCCCATTAGCCAGTTAGCATCAGTTGGTCTAGACCAAAAATCAATTGCAACTCCAAAAATATCACTGAATGACTCGTTAAGTGCACCAGATTCATAAGAATAAACAAGGTTTGCCGTGTTAGAAGTTAATCCATGAGTAATTTCGTGAGCTGCAACAGCCATTGTTGTTAATGGTGAAGTTGAAGTTCCGTTTCCATCCCCGTAAGTCATTCTGCTTCCATCCCAAAATGCATTCACATAATTGTTATCGTAATGAACATAACTCACCAATTTAAATCCAGAACCATTGATGCTGTTTCTAGCATGAACATTCCAAAAGTAATCGTAGGTCATTTCTGCACCCCAGTGTGCATCCAAAGCATACTGATCGTCATTTGCAGTAGAAGTCCAGTTGTTGTCGCTATCCGTAAAATCTACAGCAGCTCCATAACTTGTTCCAGTATTACAGTCATAAGTTTCAATCCCTAAACCTCTTCCTGTTTCCCTAAGTCTATAATTAGTTGTAGAAGTAGAGTCTGTAGTTATTACTCTTGTCCCACTATATCCAGTATTTGCAGACCCTGTTGCATTAGCATGCTTTATTATGTCGTTTTTAAACAACATTTTTCCAGTAATTGCATCCATGTAATAATCAGCTCTGCTCACTGGTTTGTGTGCATAGATATTAAATTTATAAACTAATCTTAATGAAGAATTTATAGAGAAGTAAACTAATTCTCCTTTAGGGTAAAAAGTTGCTTCTGGATTGTTTTCAAATTCTTTGATGTATGCTTCTTCTTCTGGTCTTTCCCATTTGTATTCGTCAGCATCAATTTTATTTAATGTTGTATTCAATACATTTTGCTCAGTTAATACTGCTGTGTTTGAAGAAGGAGTGTTACTTTCTAAATTTCCACTTATAGCTTTAATCACTCCATTTTTAATGTGTACAGCAACAAAATTTAATTCCAAAGGAATGTTATTTATTACTTGTTGAAATTTTATGTGAATAAAGCCAAGTTGATCTTCAGTTCTATCTGTCTTAATTAAAGTAAAATTACTTTTCGTATAATGATTTAAGAAAGGAATCAATTCATTTAATGAAGGAGCAAAGCCATCTTTAAATTCTATATATTTTGGAATTGACGATTGTGAATTTGGAACAATTTGTATAGTATTTTCCAGTATTTTGTCTATAGAAGAAAATCCATCTGTTGGCAATTGAGAATAACCTAGAGTGCTTATTGATAATAGGATTAAAAGAAATGTTTTTTTCATTTTTTATTTTGATTAAGAACGATTAGCAGCAAATATAGTGCGTTTATTAATTAGATGCTTAGATTTTTTTAGTTAGAACAGTCCGTTAATCTCTGCGTCAATGTCATTTATTATTTTTCCTAAGTCCTCAGGGTTTTCTTTGAAGTTATTGTTGTCTACATCCACAATAATCACTTTCCCTTTGCTGTAAGTACTAATCCAAGATTCATACCTTTCATTTAATCTTTTCAAATAATCCAGTCTAATGCTTTCCTCATATTCTCTTCCTCTTTGTGAGATTTGATTTACAAGGGTAGGAACACTAGCTCTTAGGTGAATTAATAAATCGGGTGCAGAAATAAATTTTTCCATAAGATTGAAAAGAGAAAAGTAGTTTTCGAAATCTTTGGTGCTCATCAATCCCATTTTGTGTAAGTTAGGAGCAAAAATAAAGGCATCTTCATAAATTGTTCTGTCCTGAATCACCGTTTTTTCACTGTTTTTTATTTCTTGAATTTGAGTAAAACGGCTATTCAAATAAAAAATTTGAAGATTGAAAGACCACCTTTGCATGTCTTCATAAAAATCATTTAAATAAGGATTATTTTCAACATCTTCAAAGTGAGTTTCCCATTTGTAATGTTTTGCAAGTAAAGTAGTCAGTGTTGTTTTTCCTGCTCCTATATTCCCGGATATTGCTATGTGCATAAAAGTGATTTAATTTCAGTTTGTCGAAAATAGCAAAAAAGCCCTTTAAACGGAAATATATTAACAGCTAATTGAGGATGAAAAATAACCTTTTGAATTATTGGTATTACAATTAAACCATATCTTTGCACGTGAATAAATCAAAAATCAGTTTTAGGGAAATAAGAATTTTGGCAATTCCAGCAATTTTTGCTGGTATCGCAGAGCCAATTATAGGGTTAGTAGATACTGCTATAATTGGAAACTTGGGAGAAAACTCCGAGATCTCACAAGCAGCAGTTGGTTTAGGGTCAGGATTCTACGTGTTGCTTCTTTGGTCACTTTCACAAATTAGAACCTCGATATCGTCAATAATTTCTAGATACATGGGCGCAGATAAGTTGGAACAGATAAAAACGCTTGTTCCGCAAACCATACTCTTTGGAGCAACTTTAGGGTTAGTCCTTGGAGGTCTTTCCTACTTTTTTGCTGAAGATATTTTCTTACATTTTTATGGAGTAAAACCTGAACAAATCCAATTGTTAGAGGATTCAATCACTTATTTCAAAATAAGAATCATAGGACTTCCAATTTCCATGATTGTATTTACCGTATTTGGAGTTTTTAGGGGAATCCAGAATACCATGTGGATAATGAAAGCCAGTATTGCCGGTGCTCTGGTAAATGTAGTGTTAGATTATGTTTTGGTGTTTGGAATTGGTGATTTTAAACCAAACATGGGAATAGAAGGAGTAGCTTGGGCCAGTGTATTTTCGCAAGTAACCATGCTTGTGGTAATTACTGTAATTGTGAAGCGAAAAACAATATTTAGTCTGTTGCCAAAATTCAAAAAAGTAAACCATGAGTTTGGGAACATGCTAAGAATGTCGGCAAACATGCTAATACGTACAATTGCCCTTAACACAGCCTTTTTCTTTGCAAATAGATACGCCACTTCTTATGGAGAAAACTACTTGGCAGCTCACACTATTTTGATAAATCTATGGGTATTTTCTTTCTTTTTTATTGATGGTTTTTCCAATGCGGGTAATGCTATTTCCGGGAAATTACTGGGACAAAAAGATTTTAAATCCCTTACTTTTCTTATTAAGGATTTAATAAAATACAATTTAATAGTTTCTCTCTTTTTGGCTTTGGTTTTTGTGGCTCTTTATCCAGTAATTGGAAGAATATTTAGTAATAACGAAGAGGTAACTGGCTATTTTTATTCCGTTTATTGGCTCATAATTATTGCTCAATTTATTAGTGGAATAACCTTTACTTATGATGGTGTTTTCAAAGGACTAGGAGAAACTGTGTTTTTAAGAAATACATTAATACTGGCCACAGGATTAGTCTTTTTGCCCATAATTTACGGGTTAGATTTAATGGGTTTTAAGTTATATGCAATTTGGATTGCATTCCTAGTTTGGAACGCTTTCAGAGGAGGTTCTTTAATCTATAAATTCAGAAAAAAATACAGAACAGTATAAGTCTATTATGAAATTGACTAACTATTTTCTATATTTATCTTTTAATCATAAAAAAAAACCAATGAAAATAGAATTTATTAAGTCACTATTTATTGCAGTTGCATTAGGTGCAGGGATTAGCTCTTGTTCAGTAGCTACAAAATCAGTTGAGGTTGAATCAGCTTCACAAATATTCCAATTTGAGGATATTTATTCAGAGGAAAATACAGCCTCTTTAACTGTTATTGTTACAGATTTGTTAAGCAATAAAGTAGAAATAGGAAATATGGAATCAGCAGGAATTCAATCAATTACTTTGTCAAAGAATGATTCTATTGGCTTATCTGAAATTAATAGTGCTAAGTTGCATATTATGGGAGAAAAGCTTCCAATACTAACAGTGGGACTTATTACTTCTATTGAGGAAGGTGCAAAATCTGTAACATTCGAAATTTTGGATGACTTAGAAATAGAAGACTACTTAAAAGCTGAAAATATAACTTTGGTATTGGATGTTAATTACTTAAATGACAATGACAACTCACAAAAATTTGAGGTTGGAATTAATTTTGGCCTTGAAATGATAGAACAAAATTAAAAGCCGATCAAAAAAATCCAGATTTATAATTAAAATGGATTGAGAGTTTTTAAAGTTTTCGTCTATGGTGTAGGTTACTTTTGGAACAAAGGAACTATTTACGACTCAAGAAAGGGAAAACTTATAGGTGTAAAATTACAATGACCGATATTAATAAACTAATTATATGAGGTTATGTTGGAATTTCATTAATTGGAAAGACTGATACTTGGACGAAACAATAAGAAGTAAATTTGATTATTGAAAAGGAGTTACACAAAAGTGTAGCTCCTTTTTTTTTGTCATAATTATTTTTAGCTCCTTGCTCGGCAGGATTTATAATCCTGTTTGTCGTTTGCAAGTTTTAAGTTTTTTGAACCCAGTTTGAAAGTACTACAGAAAACTAATTTTAGAAGGATTTAAGCCTATTTTGGCTCAGCATTCCTTAGGATTACAAATTCTATGGGGAGGTTTTAGTCTAGTAATATTTATACACACGAAATGGGACTCCAAACTTCTAAATAAGTTTTTCCATCATTAATTTCCTTAATATTTTCTTCAATTGCTCCAAAATAAACAGTGCCTTTGCGAATTCTGAACAGAGTGTCTTTAATTTCTCGAAAATTAGTTTTCTTTTAGAATGAAAATTACCTATGGAATCGTAAAACTCTTTTTCTAAAATGTTATTTTCACTCCATTCTAACTGTGAATTTGATCTATAGGATTCTACTTTTTCATAAATAAATTAGAAAAAAATGATTAAACACTATTAATATTTAAGCATAAAAGACTAAAAATCAAAGTCTTTATAAATGGACAAGTCGAATACGTTTTTCATTTATAAAAATGAAATATCCTAATCTTGATGTTTTACCCTCGACAATCTGATTAAAAATTATTTTTAAATTATCAGGAATTTCAATTTCAACTTTGTCAAAATAATTATATGTACTATCATTAATTAGTTGTAATGTATTGCTTATTAATTGCTTACTAGAATCAACTTGATGATAGTACCGTGATGGGTCAAGAAATAATTTAAATTGAGTTGAGCCAGGCACTTTGGTTTTAGAAATGATATGATTTAATGCATAATCATATTGTGTTCCATCAGACAGGGTATACTTTAGTTTTGTTTCTTTAACACTTACTTTATAGGTGTAGCCCCATTCAAAATTAAACCCATCCAAGTATTCAATTGGAGAATCGGGAGAATTTAGAGTTAACCTTTTAAAATGTTCATAGTTTTGAAAAGATAAGTTGGGGGCGATTGTGATGATCTTGTCTGAGACAGTTTGGCCAAATGAACTAATAGAAAGAAATGCGATTAAGTGGATTAAAAATATTTTCATTTTTCAATTTATATAAATTGTTAGTGGGTCGTTATCTATTTAGTCCCATTTAGTATTCATTATTCCAACTTCCCACAATTTCTTTGCAACCTCTTGGTCTAATGCTGACTTGTCTATCAGTCCTAAAGCGGGAAAACCACTATATTCCCCCTCTCCGTCAGGACCATAATAATCTCCAGTTTTAGCCTTTTTATTTGTTGCTGCAAGAAGCGTTGGCAAACTACCTTTCCAGGTGTCCATAAAGTTCATTTTTTTTAAAATTTTAGGATCTATATGTCGTTGTAGTTCTGTTTTTGTAAACCCAGGGTGGCAAGCAACTGATAAAATATGATTATTATTCGCTTCATATCTTCTGCCTAACTCTAATGCAAATATCAAGTCTGCTAATTTGCTTTGATAATACTCTCTTTTGGCGTCATAAGGTTTTTCAACTCTAAGATTTCCAAAATCTATAGAAGCTCCTCTGTGTGCAATGCTACTTAGAGTTACTACTCTTGAATTCTGAGTCAAATCAAGTTTATTGTTTAGTAAATTGGTTAGTAAAAAATGCCCAAGAAAGTTGACTCCAAATTGCAATTCAAAACCCTCCTCTGTTTTTGACTCAGGTGGCATCATTACACCCGCATTATTAATCAGGATATCAAGTTTGGTTTGGGTGTTATTAAATTCATTTGCAAATTCTCTTACTGAGTTCAAACTTGCTAAATCTAATATAGACGCTGACACTGTACCTGATATGTTTTCTTTTTTTATTGCTTGTATCGCCTCATCTATTCTCTCTTTATTTCTACCTGCAACAATAACATTTGCACCAAGTTTTGCTAATCCAAGAGCGGTATAAAATCCAATGCCAGAATTAGCACCTGTTATAATTACCGTTTTACCTTTTTGACTATCAAGGTTTGTAGAAACCCATTCGTTAAATTCCTTTATCATTTTACGCATTGTTTTTTTTATAATCATTGCTAACGGTTAGTATAAGAATAGTAGCGGATTAAAACGCACTAACTTTCGGATTGCAATATACTAATTAAAAGCAATAGCGGTTTGCGAGCATACTCAAATCACTATTGCTTTTATACAT
>TARA_B110000967_G_scaffold209336_1_pt1 | contig 12514 bp, 8 predicted proteins | sample TARA_B110000967 | Tara Oceans TARA_B110000967 (sample SAMEA4397903) | marine metagenome | biome: Polar Biome; feature: [DCM] deep chlorophyll maximum layer (ENVO:01000326); material: water (ENVO:00002006), including particulate matter (ENVO:01000060) such as... | depth 35 m
GAGTATCTTAAAGCCAGCGCATGACTTCCCATATCATAGTCAATCATAAGATTGTGAAATTCAGCAGAATTATTCTGTCTTGGATTTTGGTAACCCAGAGCAACGCCAGCCTCAGCATCTAGGCCGCCCGCTGGGATATCTGCATAGCTAGGTCTGTGCGCAAACGTCAATTGAGCTGCGCTTCCTGCAGGCGCGTAACCTAATGACTCGTAATAGGCAATCCCTGCAATCCAACCATTAATGGCATCTGCGTATGAAGGAGAGCCGTTTGAACCAGCTACTGGCTGAGGATAAATTGCATCAGTTTCACTGTTTTGGTACTTAAATCTAACGCTTAAGTCATCTGAAGGCTGCCATGAAAGACTAATACGACCAGAGTCATACCTGCTACTTTGCTTGACGCCTGTTCTAATATTTTTAACTTGTTGGCCCTCGTTATTATTTCTAACTCCAGCAAACCTTAAGGACATCGTATCTGAAAGTTTCACGTCGCTAGCAGCTTCAATAATGGAAGTCATGTTGTCTGCCCATGTTGTTTTAACATAGCCATTTCTCTCATCGCTGCCTACTTGAGCTGATCGTGAATAAATCTGCAATGCTCCACCGGTGCTAACCACTCCCTGAAGTGTGCCTTGAGCACCTTTAAGAATCTCTACACGCTCTGTGTCATACATCTGAAGGAATATTTCGCCTGTTCTTAGTGGCATATCATCTAAGTAACCTTGAATTGGCTGATCATTCCCACCATCTGGATCAAGTTTTTGACCTCGAATAATAATGGTCGCTCTTCTGGGGTCAATCTGAGTAAACTCAACACCAGAAACAACCTGAGCTAATTCACTGAGATCTCTAATCTGGTAATTATCCAATGTGCTGCCAGATACCGCATTTACGGTTTGAGCAATATCCTGAACGTTTTCTTCTTTCTTGGTTGCTGTAACAACAACTTCCTCTAAAACTAATCCTGCTTCTTGTGCAAAAGCAACATTAGGAATCGCAACAAAAGTTGCAATAGTTAATACTCTTAATAGTCTCTTCATGGTTCCCCCTCCATTATTGAAGAATGTAATTAATGAAAATATACCTGCTTTTTAGTGAAACCCCAAACTTTTTACCAAAAAGTTAAATTTTGAATTAGTCAGGAGAAACGGGTGTGAGAGTAGAAATTTGCAATTGCAGCTCTTGCATTAATTCATTATTTTGCTTTCTATAAGAGTCAAAGGCTTGGACAGTCTCCTCTAGCATCAAAAGATTGTTGCTGATCTCACCAAGTTTTATTGCAGTTGCGTTATTGCTATCGTTAAGTTGATTGAGACTCTTGGCTACTTTATCGAGGCTTGCCAATTGAACTCTAAAATTTTGAATATTTTTTTGATCATTGGTTTGAGTTATTGCAATCTCCTTTAAAAGAGCCGATTGCTTTCTCGTATCCTCTGTGAGTTTTGAAATATTCACTTTGTTTCTCTTGTTACTTAAATCCCAGAGCTTTCGAATTTCCTTGTCCAGGAATTGAAGTTGCGTATTAATATCACTTAAAAAATCAGTCGAAGTGGAATCAGCAAGTTGCAATTGTTCTTCAAGAATAGCGAGCCTCGTCTCAACTAACTCATCTGTACTGGCTGAAGCACGGGAAAGCTCACTCACCCAAAGAGATAAAGCTAAAATACCGCAGAGCAATAAAACAAAGACCACACCAAGAAATAATCCACTGGAGTTTTTATTTGCTGCTGTCTGAGCCTCTTGATCGGCTGATATTTTAATGGCCATGATGTGAAGCGCCTAACTTGTTAATTTTAAGTAATAATATGTTCTAATATAAACGGATTATAAGCTGTAACTTTAAACTATATTAAATAAATATTATGAATTTAGATTTCTCGGATGATCAAAAATACCTTCAGGAAGAAGCAAGAAAATTCTTTGAAAAAGAAGGTGGGTTAAGCAATGCTCGCAAAGTCATGGATCAATCTCAGGATGCTGACCATGAGCTATGGAATAAAATTGTTGAGCTTGGATGGACGGCTATTAGAATTCCAGAGGCCTATGAAGGCTTAGGGCTAGGGCACCTAGAATTATGTGTGATCGCAGAAGAACTTGGGCGATCTCTAGCACCCGTGCCATTCTCTTCTTCGGTCTATTTCTTTACTGAGGCTCTCATTAAATATGGCAGCGAAGAAATTAAAACAGATCTTCTGCCTAGGCTAGTCTCAGGTGAAGTTGTTGGCACTTATGCAATTGCAGAAGATTATCACCAAGCAACAGAATCCAACCTGCAAGTTAGTTGCGCCAATAATGTATTAAATGGTATCAAGATTGCTGTTCCAGACGCAGGCCTGGCCTCTCATATGGTCGTGGTTGCGACATCAAGCCAAGGTGCTGAATTAAGACTGGTGAACTTAAAAGATCCCTCTATAACCGTGAGCCCACAAAAAAATATAGATACTTCTAAAGCTTTCTTTAAAGTAGTATTTAATAACACTCCTTCTCAGCTTCTAGGTCAATCAGGCCAAGGTTGGGAATATATTCAACATCTATTAGATCAAGCGGCAGTCTTGTTTGCTTTTGAACAAGTGGGAGGTTCGCAGGCTGCATTAGATATGGCCAAAGCCTATTCCCTAGAAAGGTTCGCATTTGGAAGGCAGATTGGTTCTTACCAAGCAATTAAGCACAAGCTTGCAGATATGTATATCGCAATCACCCTAGCTAAATCTAATTGTTACTATGGAGCTTGGGCACTATCTGCTGAGTCATCTGAGCTCTCGCTGGCTGCTGCTACAGCTCGAGTTAGCTCAACAAAGGCTTTTCAATTATGCTCAAAAGAGAATATTCAAACCCATGGTGGCAATGGATTTACCTGGGAATACGATTGTCATATGTTTTACAAGCGCTCAAAGGTTCTTTCGGTCCTTCTGGGATCAGAGGCAACATGGAAAGAAAAACTGGTCTCTAATTTAGAGAAAACAAACACCCTAGTTAAGGAGTAAATTATGGATTTTAATGACACACCCGATCAAGCAAAATTTAGAGCAACATGCAGAGAATGGTTGGAAGCAAATGCAGCACTCAAAGAAGGAAAATCAAATGCTCATGGAGAATTATCGCTAGAAAACCATCTAAAAACATCTAAAGAATGGCAAAAAAAGAAATATGACGCTGGTTGGGCCATGCTGCATTGGCCAAAAGAATATGGTGGCAGAGAGGCAACACCTATTGAAAGAATTATTTGGGGTCAGGAAGAAGCAAAATTCAATGTACCTGGGGGAATTTTTGAAATTGGTCTTGGGATGTGTGGTCCGGTGATGATGCAGTATGCAACCGAAGAACAAAAAAATAGATACCTTGCACCAATGGCTGAAGGTAAAGAAATCTGGTGCCAGCTTTTTTCAGAGCCATCAGCTGGATCTGATGTAGCAGGTCTCAGAAGTAAAGCAGAAAAAGATGGTGATGAATGGATTATAAACGGGCAAAAAGTTTGGACTTCTGGCGCTCACTATTCTGATTTTGGAATTTTAGTAGTTCGGCATGATCCAGATATTGCAAAACACAAAGGTCTGACCTTCTTTTTTGTGGACATGAAATCTCCGGGCATCACCGTCAAACCTATTAAACAAATCACAGGTCAAGCGGGAAGTGGCTCTGGTTTTAATGAAGTATATTTTGATGACGTGAGAATCCCAGATTCACAAAGATTAGGTGAAATTGGGGATGGATGGAAAGTAGCCATTACAACCCTGATGAACGAGAGATTGGCGGTTGGTGATGCTCGTGGTTCAGACATAGAAGAAGCCCTCACGCTATCCAAAACAAAAGATGATGCAGGAGAGGCGTTAATAAAAAATGATGCTGTGAGAGAAAGATTGGCGGACTGGTTCTGTGAAGCCAACGGCCTTAAGTATACTAAATTTAGAACTATCTCCGCCCTATCCAAAGGAGAGGCGCCTGGACCAGAGGCTTCAATTACAAAAATTGTGAGTGCCAATAAACTTCAATCCATTGGAAACTTTGGAATTGATGCTGGTGACATGGCCGGCATGCTTATTGATGAGGATGAGGGAGTCAGCTCTTTTCAGGGAGCATGGCTAGGAGCTCCGGGATTACGAATTGCGGGCGGTACAGATGAGATTTTACGAAACGTTATTGCTGAAAGAGTGCTGGGACTTCCGCAAGACCCCAGAGCGGATAAAGGTTTGGCGTTTAAAGATATTCCAACTAAGGTCTAAAACTAGCAAGGAATCTTAAAAAAGCTACATCTTTATCGATCATGAGATCGTTGGATGCTATCGCAGTTACAGGATTTCTTAATCCTGCTAGAACCTGTTTCAAAACTTCCTCTGAGGTATTGATCTTAAAATCACAGAAATCTGAAGCTACGTCTGTGACCTGCACAATTTGATTTCGAACAATCATGGTTTTAATGAGACCAGAAGAAAATTCAAAACACGCATAAACTAAGTCAGTTGCTTTCACCTTAGCAGGATTTAAGTTAACGCTTAAAACATCAAAAAACATCTCTATTGGAATTTCATTGAGCATGACTGCATCTGGTTTAATAATATTCCGTTGACTGTCTTTGCCAGCGAGCTTCTGAGCCTCACTTAAAAAATAATTGCGTTTATTTGGGTTGGAAGACATTCTTCCAAGAAAATATGAAGCCTGAGCACGCAATGCAATGACCTCGTCAGATTTATAGCCGAGAGGGATCAGTAAATCTGATAATTCAAGTGCCCACTGCATCTCTTCACTGTCTATCGCCACCTCTAATGCTTGATAAAGATGGTCAGGGCCGCCAACTAACTCAGACATGAGCTCAGCTTTTCTGAAGACAGGGGTCGGGTCCAGCTCTGAGATATTGCCAGAGAACCAGCCCAGATAACCATTGAATATACTCCGCACGGACCATCTGACGGTCCCATAGAATTCTTGTAAGAACGGTGAGGAGGCAAGAGTCTCGGGCAGCTCAAGTTGTTCAATAATCTCCTCTGGATGCAGCCCTAAATTCATCAAACGAATCGTTTGATCATGAACATACTGGATGCCGTCTCTATAAAGTTGCAATACCTCCACAACCTCTGGTCCCTGAATAGGAAGGGTGTGACTAGGATAAAGATTTGCGGGTTGAAAAGTTAACATGTGGTCTAAGCTCTCGACCCAGGCTTTAACATTTCTGTGTGATGTTCCTCTGATGGTGTAGAGGTTAGGAAAAGTCTTGTATACATTATCTCCTGGAAACAAAGCATCAAACGCTGGTAGCCACACGAATAACTGATCGTCCGTTTCTCCTGGTGCGTGATAGAGTTCAAATGCAATGCCTGCTAAATTAATCTTCAATTCATCTTCAAAGGTCAGCGAAGGCTTGACATAACCTGGAGCACTTTTGCCCACACTTAAAAATGGACCAATCCCAACATTCACAACCTCTCCCTCAGGAAGTTCTGTACCAAACATTTTTTCAGATCTAGTAGAGATGATGGGGTTAAGAATGCCAAATATTTTTTCCACTGCTTTTGCTGTAGATTCATGGGCAATAATCAAAGGCGCTTCAACTTGCTGGTCTACAAAATACCTTGCTCCCAAAGTATGATCTCCATGGTTATGGGTATAGATAATTGCAGAAATTGGATTGCTATTAATTGCTACAAATTGTTCATAGACTTTTTCTGCCTGAAATACGCTGTCAGTAGCATCAATAATAATATTACTGCCATCACCCTCGACTAAATATGAGTTGGCTATACCATACCCCACCGCAGCATGAATCCCGTCATCATAAGAATAAACCTGTTGGGTAAACTCTTTGGAGTGCTCATATAAACCTTGAACTGAAGGACTGCTATTCTTATTCTCCATCAGTACTGGCTCAGTTTTTGAGCATGAGAGAACAAGACCACATATAATAAATGCGTATAAAAAATTAAAATAGAATTTCATAAGTTGTTCCTTAATGCCAAGTCATCATAGTCTATTTAACAATCCTTTTGAGGTCAAAGACCAAGAGGTGCGATGGGTTGATGGGTTGCCACACTCTTTTGCTTATGATGATCGATTTTTTCAGGCAGATGCAGTGAAGGAAATAAGGAACGTCTTTATAGAACCAAATGATCTAGAGAAACGTTTTAGCACGGCTAGTCGACTGACCATTGGGGAATTAGGCTTTGGTTTTGGTCTTAATTTTTTAGTGACAGCGATGATATGGGGCGATATGAAAGATGCGTCTAACATCGATACTCTAGACTACATATCCATTGATGAAGCATTGCCCACCAAAGCAGAAATCTTAAGGGTGATACAGCAATTTCCTGAGCTTCAAGAAGTGGGCGAATACTTTCTCAGCCAATATTTACCCATGCATAATGATATGCATCGCATCCATTTACCAAAATTAAATATTCGTCTAACCCTGATACAGAATAATGCTGAGTATGCTTTAAAAAATCTTTTAGGATTTTCAAATAATTTAGTGGATGCTTGGTACCTCGATGGTTTTGACCCCTCAAAAAATCAAGCCATGTGGAGCAGTGTCTTGATCCAATACATTGGAATGCTGTCTGCGAATGAAGCTACTTTTGGAACTTTTACATCCGCAGGTTTTGTAAAAAGAAATTTACAAAAATTTGGTTTTCAGGTTAGCAAAATGCAAGGCTTTGGCAATAAAAGGCATAAGTTGATTGGAAAAAAGAGACGAGATCATAGCTTGTTCAATTCTATAGATAGCGTCAAACCTAGCATTGCAATTATAGGCTCTGGCATTGCCGGAAGTAGCTGCGCCTTCTCAGCTGCCAACCATGGCATGAGCGTCGATGTCTTTGAGTATGGGTCAGAAGTTGCATGCGGAACTTCAGGTAATCCTGTAGCGGCAATGTATCCAAGATTTTCTGCAAATAATAGTCCCTATGCTCATCTCATTGCTCAAAGCTATTTTTATGCCGATAAGCTGTATGCTAATTTTCCGGCTCAATACAAGAGATCAGGATTACTGTTTTCTCACTTTAATCAATATCAAGCGGAGTGGCTGGAAAGCATGCTGGCGCTCAAGAGAAATGATATTTTTCAATTTATTGATGAGACCACCATGCAACAAAAATTTGGATTAGGCTCTCACGGGTTAAAAGTGCTTCAAGGAGGTTACCTGTTTCCGCAAATACTTTGCCAGAGCTTGCTGGATCATCCAAGTGTTAATGTTTTTACAGATTATTGCTTTGACGAAGTCACAGGCAAAGGGTCTAACCTCAAGCTAAGTTTCTCCAATCAGCCCAGTAATCTCAAGACATATGATGCTGTTATTATTTCAAGTGGCGCTGGATTATTACATTTCATTCCCACTCTTAAGATTTCAAAAGGTCAGCTTGCTGGATTAACAAGACCACAAGCAATTGAACCCAATCTACCGGTGAATTCTGAGGGCTACATTCTTCCAGCTATAAATGGAGTAACGTGGATTGGGTCCACGCATGATAAAGAATTTCTTACCCTTGAAGCATCGGAGGAGTCAGCGCAAGAATTAATCTCACGGACAGAAAGAAATTTTAATTTAAGTTTAGACATCAAAGATTCGATCATGTCTGAAGCACGTCTAAGGGTTGGGAGTAAGGATCGACTGCCAATTGCAGGAAAGATTTCAACGAGCCAAAATATCTATGGCTTGGGAGCGCTAGGCTCTAGGGGTTTTAGCTTAGCCCCTCTGCTCTCTGAATATATTGTGTCACAAATAAGTCATGCGCCTAATCCGATTTCAACTGCGATTGCTTTGTCGGTCAACCCTCAAAGGTTTATAAGTTAATCAAGAGATGCTCAACGAGGAGCTCTGCTGAAGACGTATCAGAAGGAGTGTAAGAAGACCCTTTGCGCCATTTTGTTAGCCCGGTCCATAAAGTCTTATCTTGGTCCATATCCTTGACTGAAATTCTTAAATAAAACTCTGGAACTGCATTTACACGATCAGAATCGTACAAATAATTTCTATGCAAGGGATAGCCATAAAAGCGAAAATCATCAACTTTAATTTTTTCCTTGCTTGCAAGACTGATCTCAATAACCAGCGAAGCATCAGGAGATACTAAGTGGCCCGTTCCAGATAGGTAACTTTGAGCTGCTTCCCCCAAGTTTTCAATTAAAATCGGGTCCATTTCAACAGGTAAATTATCTTTATTTAAATAAATCTTAAATTCTGATGCAGGCTCAAGTTGAAAATTATTTCTACTATTTAGCTCAACAAAGGGAGTGGTCGTGCAAGCTGAAACCAAGAAAAGCATGGAGGCAATAAAGGAATAGTTTTTATATGTCATTGGTAATAGTAATCTGTCTTTAATATGACTAATATAATGCATTTACTTTGTATAAAAAGCTATGTTTGAACTAAAAGAATCACAAGAGATAGGGCTGCTGAATGTTAATGCGCAAATCTATCAGCACTCAGAATTTGAAACTCAGCATATACACCTAGACTCATCAAATGATGAGAAAGTATTTATGGTTGCCTTTCGCACTATCCCCGAAGATTCAACTGGGGTAGCTCATATTTTAGAGCACACATCCCTCTGTGGATCAGCAAGGTACCCCGTCCGCGACCCTTTCTTTATGATGATCAGACGCTCATTAAACTCTTTTATGAATGCATTTACTTCGAGCGATTGGACGGCCTACCCTTTTGCAACTCAAAATAATAAAGACTTCAATAATCTGCTAGATGTGTATGTAGATTCAGCATTTTTTCCTAGATTAGATCCATTAGATTTTTCTCAGGAAGGTCATAGATTAGAGCTAGATTCTAATCAAGAATTAGAAATTAAAGGGGTGGTGTTTAATGAAATGAAAGGCGCGATGAGTTCGCCAACCGATCAACTATGGCATGGCATGTCCAAGCATCTATTCGAAGAAACTACCTACCACCATAATAGCGGCGGAGATCCAGAAAAAATTATCGACTTGACTCATGAAGATTTAGTGGCTTTTCACAAAAAACATTATCATCCTAGCAATGCCACTTTTTTTACATTTGGCAATGTCTCTATCGAAGAGATTCACGATCACTTGGAGAAAAATGTATTCAGTAAGTTTATTCCTGCTCCAACAAAGCTCATCATTCCTCCAGCGAAAATATTTCAAGCGCCGCAAAGCGCTCAAGGAACCTATCAACCCTTACCAGGAGACGAGCAAAACCATCATGTTGTGGTGAGCTGGTTGCTTGGCAATAGCCATGAGCCACTCAATCTTCTAGAAAAGTATTTTCTATCTAATATTCTGCTTGATAACTCATCATCTCCACTAAGAAAAGCTCTAGAGCTTACTCCTCTAGGGAAATCTCCATCGCCTTTCTTGGGGTTAGAGCCAAGTAACAAAGAAATTGTTTTTATGGCTGGTCTTGAAGGCGCTCAAGCTGGTCAATCTGAACCAATTGAAGCGCTGATTCTCTCCACTTTAAAAGATTTAGTAAAAAATGGTGTGCCGAAAGATCTTGTAGCCTCTGCTCTACATCAACTAGAGATTGGTCAAAGAGAAATATCTGGCGGGGGAATGCCCTATGGGTTGCAGTTAATGCTGGGCTGCATGAATGCATGCATGCATTATGACAACCCCATCTCAATGTTAGATTTAGACAAGAATTTTACTGCATTAAAAAAGAAAATTAGTGATGATGGGTATGTTGAAGAGCTAATTAACTCTTCCTTGCTTCTAAATCCTCATCGTCTTACCTATGAATTAAAGCCTGATGTAAATTTTAATGAGAACTTAGATACCTACTTTTCTTCTAAGTTAAAAGAAAAAGAACAAGCTCTTACTTTAAATGAAAAGAATAATATTATTAAATTAGCAGAGGATTTAAAGCAAAGACAAGAAGCTACAGATGATGTGGATATTTTGCCTAAAGTAACTATTTCTGATATTCCTTTAAAGCGAGAATACACAGAGATAAAGAAATCTAAGGGTAATAGATCTATCTATGAAGTTGGAACCAATGGTTTAATCTATTCAGACTTTCTTTTTCCGTGCTCTAACCTAACCAATGAAGAGCTGCTCTTCTCTTCTCTCTATACTTTTATTCTCACTGAGGTTGGTCTTTTAGATAAATCCTATGAGGAAATTCAAGCATACCAATCAAAAATTAGCGGAGGGATCGGCGCCTCTATGAAACTCCAGACTAATACACCATCAGAAGATGGGGCATTGTTTTTAAGCATTAGTTCCAAATGTCTTGCAGAAAATTTTGAAGAGATGGAGGCCATGATACTCAATACAGTCCAGAATGTTAGATTGGATGAGCAGAAACGATTGCTGGATTTATTAAATATATTTGTGGCAAGAAATGAGGAGTCTTTAAATCAAAATGGTCATTACTTAGCTATGAACTCAGCTGCAAGCTCGCTGAACTCATTGGCAGCCACATCTTTTAATATCTCTGGGTTGCAAATGCTGCATCGCTCCAAAGAAGTCATTGCAAAGATTCAGCTTGATGGAAACACTGATTATATTAGTGGCATCTTGAAAAATATTCACGCTAAGATATCTTGCGAGCCCTATAAAATTTTTACTGCTTGCTCTCCAGGCACTGTTGGAGATAAGGCTAAAGAGTTCACAAATCTATTATCCCGTGGTGAGCAAGAGCTCATCCAGCCGATAAATACTCAGGTTGCTTGGATCACTGGTTCGCAAGTTTGTTATTGTGCTCAAGCATTTGAGGGGGTCTCAAGAGATCATCCTGATGCCGCGCCTTTATCTGTCTTAGCGACCGTTCTCAGAAATGGATTTCTTCATACGGCCATCAGAGAAAAAGGCGGAGCTTATGGTGCTGGTGCAGCTAACGATACTTCAACCAATACATTCAAGCTCTTTTCATACAGAGATCCAAAATGTAGCGAGACCTTCCAAGCTTTTCAGGAGGCTATAGAGTGGGCAAAAAGCTCGATTACCCCACAACACCTTGAAGAAGCTATCCTGGGAGTGATTTCATCAATTGATAAGCCACTGTCTCCTGTTGGGGAAGCAAAAAATGATTTTAATTACAACTTAGAATCCATCAGTATTAAAGAGCGCCTTGAAATGAGACAAAAAGTTATTCGTTGCTCTATAGATGATCTCATCAGGGTCAACAAGACATATCTAACGCAGGAATCTAGGAAATCTATATTAGCGGGAGAAAGTTTCAAAACTCAGGCAGAGGCACTGGGATTAAAAATATTAGAGGTCTAGATTAAAAAAAGAAGAACCTCTTTTTTTTCAATTCCTTAGAACAACCCCAGTATTGTTTTTGATACATTGTTGAGCGTGCTTGAACTCTATCTGCAACATTAATTAGCCATTGCTTCTTGCGGTAGGTCTTCTTTTTAAACCCACCATACCCTTCATGATAAGCAAGATAAAGAGAGCGGGCATCTGTAGGAGAGAAGCCTTGATAAAACCCTTTGCTAGCATACCAACCTGCGAAATCAGCGGAATCAGCGAAATCTGTTCTCTTGGCTCTCGAGCGACCCGTTTCATCCTGATAGTCTTCCCAAGTATTCTTTAAAGCCTGGGAGTATCCCACAGAAGATGACGGCCTAAACCAAGGTATAAACCCAAGTAATTTCTCTCTTTCAGGCCGGATTTTTGCTTGAAAACTTGATTCTTGGTGAAAGAATGCCATCAATACATAGGGTGGCAATTTCCAGCGTTTTTCAGTCTTCATTGCAGCCTTGTACCAGCTTTTCTTTTCTTTAAATATTTTGCAAATATCATCGGGTTGATCTGGTGGCGAACTAACGCACGAAACAAGAAATGCCGATAAAAATACAGAAGCTATAAGTGAATTTCTATGAATCATTTAAAAAATTATCTATTTCATTTTCTATAATAATTTTAACACCAAGTGCTTTGGCCTTAATCAATTTTGAGCCAGCATTCTCTCCCGCTATGAGGATATCAGTTTTTTTGGAGACTGCAGAAGTAACTTTGGCACCCTTTTGAAGTAGCAACTCCTTCAACTCATCTCGGGACATCAAAATTAATTTTCCTGTAATTGCAATTTGAAAACCTGCTAACCGAGCATTCTGCTTAGAATCAGTGGCAGGTAAAATTAACTCTAGATGAGGAAGGAGGTTGCTGAGCTGGTGTTGGTTCTCTTCATCTTTAAAATAATCCTTAATTTTAGAAGCAACCCTGGGACCAATATCTGGGATTGCTAATAATTCCTCAAAGGAAGCTTGCGAGATTTTATAGAAGTCATGAAACTGTGAGGCAAGATTTCGTGCGGTTGTTTCTCCTACCTCTTCTATGCCTAGGGAAAAAAGGAACCTAAATAGATCAACCCTAGCCGACTCTTTAATAGACTTTAAAAGGTTATCAACTGATTTGTGACCAAATCTCTCTAAGGTCTCTAGCTCTGCTCGATGGTTACCGAGGGAATATATATCAGCATACTCCTTGATAAATTTATTTCTAATTAGAGAATCAAGAATTTCTTGGCCTAAACCATCTATGTCCATAGCTTTACGCGATACGAAATGAGTGAACTTGCCCTGAATAATCTCAGGGCATAAATTAC
>TARA_B110000967_G_scaffold158443_1_pt1 | contig 12456 bp, 6 predicted proteins | sample TARA_B110000967 | Tara Oceans TARA_B110000967 (sample SAMEA4397903) | marine metagenome | biome: Polar Biome; feature: [DCM] deep chlorophyll maximum layer (ENVO:01000326); material: water (ENVO:00002006), including particulate matter (ENVO:01000060) such as... | depth 35 m
TGTTTTCTCCATTAAAAACCACTTGGGCGGTATCTGTTGATCCCATTACTGGATTAAACCTTGAGTATCCCCAAGTCGTGCTCCCATAGGTATTGTATCTAGCTACCGTGATTGTGGTGGTGAACGGGGCAACTATTGAGGATAAAATATTACCAAACGGAACCCGCACAATAGTGATTGCGTTATTTATTATAGAACCTAAAATTCCATTAATCATTAGTCACCTCTTACGCTGATCGAGTTTCGTCAATGAAAACTGTTGAACTTCCAATAGATGTACCCAGTGTGCCATTTGTTGCTGAGCTGATTCGGAAGAACGGGCAAAGTATAATTTCTTTAATAGCGCTTGCTTGAAAAGTTTCAATGAGAACATAAGTTACACCATCTAAACTTCCATAAAGCGTTACGTTAGTGTCATTTTTATTTACTTGTATAACGCCTTGGCCGCCAGAGTTGCGTAGGTTAGGTTGGAAAATTGTGGTGTTTAGTATTGCTGTTGCCATGATGTAGTGCCTCTTATTGGTTATTAAATATCAAAGTCTGTGTTAGTAAAAATTATAACTGATTTAACCCAGTCTAAAACTCCTACTGCTTCTGTCGGACTGATTGCTCCGTCCTCAACGTGAGTTGTTATAAGTTCTAATATAGCCATATACATTGCGTCAGTCTTTCCGTCTGTACGTGCAAAGGCTTTGTGGTCTTTTATGTTTTTAATGTCAGACATATTACTCCTCTTTAACTACAGGGCGGTTTTTAGTTTCTTTCCACTGCTCCATGTACTCTGAAAACGATAAGCCTGTTTTAATTAACTGGTCTGCTGTAACGTTAGCAACTTCTTTATTATCCGAAGCCCTAATAATAGTCATGGGATCTTCTACTTTTGCTGGAGCTGCTGGAGCTGCCCGCCCTTTAGCTTTTTGTTCAACTAGAATATCGCTTATTAAGCCGTGATATTTAGCAGCTATATTATCTCCCATACCTTCTGTTGTATCTGACCAAGTTCTTAGGTTTTCTGTAGCTCCTTTAAAGTCTCTATTGCCGTACTGTACGGGGAGCTTTGTATTATCGCCGTATTGATGTTGCGCTGCAATAACTGCAAACTGCTCAGTCTCTGTCATTTCATTCCAAGCTGTAGGGTCTTTCATTCGAGACTTAACTTGATTAATTGTTTTACCAACCACTACTGAATCTACCGCAGTTTGCTCTTCAGAAGATAACTGCAAAGGGTTTTCAGTTACAAACTTTCTAGCTGCTTCACCTTTTAAGTTTAAATATGGAGTCAGTTTAGTTACCATGCTTGCGCTTAGACCTAATTTTTCTAACTCTTTAACGGAACCTAATTGTCCAATATCAAAACCTGTACCTACCGTAGCCCCAGAGTTGTCACCTGTTGCTGGGACATATACCGTAGCTGTGCTTCCTTCCCATTTACCGCCATCTTTAGTGCCTAATAAGGTTGTAAATTTAGACACTTCAGATACTTCGGGGGCTATAGGTACTTCAGGTACTTCAGGTACTTCAGGTACTTCAGATACTTCACCGCCACCGTAGCGCATCATACGTTTATCTGTCTTATCAAACGTACTAGCATTGATAGATTTGTACTGCTCAGGTCGGAATAAGATATAAGAGCCGCTAGTTCTTTCACCTTCTAGTGAAGGCTCGACCATGTTTTTATATTTAATTGAATCAAAACTCATGTCTTCTAAAAACTTTTGTAGCTTTTTAGTTAACGTCACGTGACGCAAGCTGGTTGTTATTAACTGCTCTGAACTATTAAAAGCTTCGGGAAGAGAAGGCACTTCTAAAGCGTCAACCATCATTGCATTTAATCTCTTTTGAAATTTCTCAGGTATCTTTCTACCAGTACCAGCCACGATAGCATCTATAAGTTGATCAGATGCTGAAGTTAGTAAGGTCTCTGCTGACCAGTTAGAAGCGTCTGTAGGGAAGACCAACGGGTTCTTGACGTTCACATAGCCTTTCATTATACTAACGTTAGGCATATCACTAGAAGGTGGCAAGTCCATTGAACCTAGTTGATCTAATTCATCTGGAGTTATGTTCTCAAAGTCTACATCTTCCATAGTCAATCCTTCACGACGAGCCTGCTCATCCGCAAAGAACCTATCCATTTCAGGACGAGCAACCTTTGGATCGCCAGAGCCGGGAATTGACAAAGTGTCTTCCGCTCTACGATCATTAATTCCTTTAGCTGCCATGTAGTTTGCTTGGCCTTCAGTACCTACGTGTACACCCATTTCTCTTGGAGATACAAACGCTACTTCAAAGTCTTTTTCTGCGAAGTCAGAGATGCCTCGGAACTTTGGAGTCTTTTCAATAGATGATGCTAAGTAAGCGTCGAGGTTTTTAAGCCTTGCATCGTCAGAGATTCCGCTTGCTTGACCCACTTCTGTTCGAGGTGAATCAGCTTGCATAGACTTTAAAGTTGTCATAAGTTCAGAATTATCAGAATTGTTAGCAATGTAGCTAGTTATAATCTTTCTTCTACCCTCATCGGTGATGTCCTCAGCAGGTATAAACTTACTATTCCTAGCAAAAATATCTATAATACCTTCTAGTCCTTGCACCTTTTCTAGCTTATCTATAGATGCTAACGAGCTTACGTGCGATTTAGATGCTTCACGGACTTCCTCTAGATAAAAAGCAATGTCTGTGAACAAGCTTTGGTCGGGATCAAATTCTTCTCCCATCTCAGCTTGGTAATTGAAATCGTCTATCTCTTCTTCGGTATACCCACGAGAGACTTGGAAGTCTTCACCGTATTCTCCATTACTCTTTGCCTGTATATCTAAAGTTTCTTTAGAATAAGGCTTGACATCCATATCCTTTTCTCGTAAAATAGTCTTTATACTTAACGCTATGTATTCCTCAAGTTCTTCTTCACCGCCAAACTCATCTGCTTGAGAGCCAGCAATAGCTCCAAAATCAGCGTCGTCTGGACTATAAGACTGACCAAATACCTGTCCTTCATCAGCGTTTAAACCTGCATTTGTTTTTATGTCATCAACAGCACTATTAATTAACCTCGGATTTAAAATGCCATCTGTCGCATCGTTAACAGTTTCAGCTAAATAGCCTGACAGTTTCACGGCTCCTTTAGTCACTGCCGAGCCAACACTAAAACCTTGACGCTCTGTTTTCTTAGGGTCAAGCTCATCCATAAAAGCTGAACCTGCATCTTCGTTATAGGGTCTACCTGTCATTTTATTTATACGCTCATCAGGCTCAGTCGGCGCATTTGGAATGTTAACCTCACCACCTTTATCAAACTGTTGGCGACTTACATTATATTCGAACTCAGGTAAGAATCCTTTTAATCCTTTATCTTGTTCTTTCAACATGGCTCGATACTTACGCATGTTTTCAGGGCCAGCTACAGTAGTACCCGCTGCATAGAAAGGCACTTTAGAACCTAATACTTGATTATATTTACCGTAAGCTATGCCTAAAGCGTCTGTAGCTAAAGGGCCGAAAGGTGCAGTAGCATAGCCAGTAATAGTACCTGAATACTTTGCAGCTTCGCTGGCTCGTTGTAAATTATCAAACAACATACCGTTACCACCCCAACGTTTTATAGCTGCAATACGAGCCTCTGTGGGAGTCGTGTCTCTTTCACTAGCGCCGTTACTGCGGTAGAAGTTAGTCATCCGAGCTGTTTCAGTCATTAACAAGCCAGCCATTGCCAGCTTAGGTACGTTACGTCCTGCGTCTTTTGTTACAGCTTTGGCAGCCCCTTTAAGAACTGTGTTTGTAAAAGCTGCTGGGTAGCCTAGCAATTGAAAAGCTATTGAAGTTTTAGGGTTTGAATGTAGTAGAGGTTTTAAACCCGACATTGCAGAAGGCTGTAATATTACTGAGTTAGTATATCGTGCAGCGCCACTCATCATGTCCTCATAAAAGGGGTCTTCTTTTAACCCACCTTTCTTTAACCACACAACAGCTTTATCAGGGTCAATGTTTAGTTCCAACAGTTCGCCTCTTAAAGTTTCCATGCGTCGTGTCATTGGTTGATTGCCGTGAGCTGCAAGCTTCCCTATGTTTTCGTTGATTAAATTTTTACCACTTGCAAACGTAGCTGTTTGAACAAACTTAGTCCACTGATCTAGGAAGTTCATGCGGAAAAACTTATTGCTTACTTTCTGCATGGTTTCTGACGCTAAGTCATCGCCAGCTAGACGGTTTCCCATTTGAGCTTCAGCTTGCTCCATTGCAATACCGTGTTTCTTTAACTCTCGGAAAGCTTCATTGGCGGTTAAGCCATGTTTAGTCATGAGTTCAGAATGTAAATCGCCCGTTACTTTTTTAAAGCTTAATTCAGAAGCCTCAGCAAAACCTTTAACAGAGTTTAACAATCCAGCCTTACCGATGTTTATAAATACTTCTGTGATACTACCTATAGTAGCTAAAGGTAATAAAGCTAGACGTGTTCCTAACGAATACCCATCGGCTGCCGTCTGCATTTTTGAACCGTAACGCTCCATGTTTTCACCAGTAGCAGACCTATAAAGTTCTCGGATTTGCTCACGCTCTATCTTATTTAAAGTTTTTCCAGCCGCTTTCATTTCTTTTACAATAGGGTTAATCCATTGACTCATAAATTCTTTTTCATTAGAAGCTAATAAGACTTTCTTTTTAGCTAAAGCTTTACCGGCTTGATAGTTATAGTCTAGTACAACATCCATTAAGTCAGTATTTAAAAATTCTGTAAATATAGAATCATCTTTAAATGTAAACTTACGTTTTGATGCAAAGAACTGTCCACCTGAACCACCATCAATTTGATTTTCAATGTCTAACATGCTTTCTGTGATACGCTCTGCTTCAGCTACATTTTTAGCCTCTCCAGATTTTACTAGAAGTTCTTGGAAAGCGTCAGGGTTTCTGTCAATAGCTTTCCTGTCCCACATGCGAGGAATATAGTTATCTATTTTATTAGCTATTACGCCTTCTGAGTATAATTGATCACCAATTGTTTTAAACAAACCTTGAATTTTCTTACCTGCAATACCTATTTCTTTAGGTACACCTTTAAAGTTTCCACGTATTGCTTGGTTTAATAAATCATTAACCTCATCTGACACATTGCCTTTGATACTATTCAAAGATAAAGGCTCTACAATTTTTAAGTATTGAGTAGTGAAACCTCCAGTGTACCTAGCTTGTGCTTCGCTAAGATCCATCCCAATACGCTCTTTAGTTTTCCCAAAGCCTTCTGCAAACTCATGACTAAAACGTGTTTGTAATGTCTTAGCTGTATTAGAGTATTTAGTATAGGGAGTTAAGATCCCAGCACTTTTACCGAAAAAATTACCTGTCAAGTCTGTGGCAAATTGCCAAACACTAAAAGCTAATTTATTCTTAATGAATTTTCCAGTAGCTCCTGACTTTAAGGCTCCAGTTACTACCGATTTAAACTCTTCTTTTGTAACGTCCCCGCCACCTATGTCGTCTACAAAATCGTTGACAACATTATCTATGTCTACGTCTTTCATGTTTAGCACAGACCCTTCAGGGCCTTCTAATAAACGATCAGCAGTGTTAATGACTTTGCTGCCGCTAGCTGGTATCCATTCACCTTCAAGACCTTCATCAAACAACACCATACCTTTGCTTTCGCTCATTACAGGTGCGTCGTCTAAATCTCTAGCTAGTCTATCGGTAGCATATTTACTAACTACTTTACCTATCCCGTAAGAAAGCGCACCACCAATGACCGCACCCGACACAGCCGCCGTAGCTGCTTGACCTAAATCAATACCGTCTTTACGTTCTCCAATTTCAACCTCAAGATCTTGAACCGCTAAGTCTTGGATGCCTGAAATAGCACCTGTATAAGCAGCAGTACTTTTAATGGGGTTGGATGATGCTTTAGCTAACACTTTAGCAAGTGCTGCTTTAACTCCAACACGTACAGAAGTCTGAGCCGTAGCGCCTCCCACATTACCGAATATTAAAGAGAGAGCAGTGGGTAATGTTTCAAAGTTAGCTAGTACATCTATACCGTAGTCTTTAGCAGCGTTAAGCGTTTCTTTTGTTCCTGTAACTTCAGTCTCTTCCCACTTGGTTCTAAGATCTCGATAGGCTTTTTTAACGTTTTCAGGTGCGTCAGACAAAGCAGCAGCTTTACCAGCCACAGAAGTAATACGTAAAAAATCATCACGTAAAAACTCGGCAGGGCCTGCATCACTATCAAGCATCTTAGTTGCAAAGTCTTGATGATCAGCTAAGTAAGTTGTTAAGACATCATAATCCTTAACGACTGTAGCATTATTTTCAAAGTCCGTTACTGTGTTACCTTCGTAAGAAGTAACTTTATCTAGTTCTTCTTCTGACAGTAAAGGCTTATAAGATGTTTCATCAAACGAACTCATGCGAGCGTGAGCTGCTTCGATTCTACTTAAAAAATTATCTTGTTCAGACATTAATTATACTCCGGCAGTTGCGTTAATACGTTCGAGATAGCGTGTGTAAATGTCACCTGCGCCTGCTGGAACGTAACCACTTGTTCGCTTCATTTCTTCTGCTATCTTACCTTGAATTTTAAGTAATGATCTTTCACGTTTCGCTTTCATGCTCTCAGAAGCCCTACCTTCTTGACGAGCTATCGTATTTAATAGTTGATTGTACTTTTCAATGTGCCTTCTGGCATCACCTGTAGCTGCATCATAAACTGAGTTCTGACTATCTAACAATTTTTGCTGGGCGTATGTCAGAGGTAGTGGTGGTGTAACTGTTCCTGCTGCTGCCGCTGCTGGCACTGCTGCTACTACTGCTTCTGATGTCTTTTCTACTACTGGTTCTGGTATCTTTGGTGGCTCAAGAATAGAGTTTAGACTTGCTAGAGCTTCAGGGTTATTTTTTAACAAGTCAGTTATTCTAGCTCGTCCTTCATCACTAAGGGGGCCATCATAAGCTTCTATGTTATTTGCATACTCGGCCATAAAAGCTTTTTTAACTTTTGCGTTGTAGCCAACTGAGCTAGTACGATTTTTTTCTAACTCTGTAACAGCTACATAAGCTAGAAGTGGATGGTATCCAGCACTACCTGTGATTAAATTATGTTTACCTTGAATACGAGCGCCAAAACCTGTTTCATCTATCATGCCAGAAGCGTTAAGTACGTGCATTTTAGTTGCAATCTCTTCAGATTGTTTACCTGTTATGTTGCCCATTGACTGTAAAGTATTTTGCGTGATTAACATCTTGCTATAAATATCATTGGCTGTCGCTTTAGACCTGTCTTCATCAGTTGAGCCATTAAGTAAAACCGTAGCGTATCTCCCTAACACATCAACATCTTCTACAGTTGAATACTGAGCTACGTTAACTTTATGTTGCTCTACCTGATCTGTATTTCTTTTAAGGTAAGCAGCCGCTTGTTGAGTATAGGTTAAATCCGTTTGAGTTACTTCTATTTGAGAATCAATGTCAAAGAACGATAAAGCTCCAGTTGCGTCTTTTCGTTGTATAACGCTTTTGTCTACAGTCTTAGGTGCTTCACCAATTACACCTGTATCAACAGGGACTTTTATTGTAATAACTTCAGTGCTCACAGTGGCGATGCTCATCTTTTTACCAGCGTCTGTCCACTCTTGAATTTTAGACTGTGCTAAAAAGGGTTCTAGACCCATGCGTCTAAGCTCTCCGTAAGCTTTAACATTTTCAGAGCTTTTCATAAGGTCATTTGCTTTGACGCTATTATCCAAAGGATCTCCATCCTTCTTAAATACACCTTTAAATTTACGCAAAAGTGCAGTGCCTATGTTATCGCCTCTTTGAGCTACTAAAGCATCAGTGTATGCGCTTGCGCCTTCTTTACCGACACGCTCTAGAAGCATTTTGTCTTGTTCGGCTGAGCTTTTATAAAGTTTTTTAAGTTCTGCTCCTGCTCTAAGACTTTCATTATATAAAAGTTTTTCTCTTTGACCTGCATTATATGTGTCGGGGATAGCGGCGTTAAAAGAAGGCGTTATCGTCGCTAAAGCTTTAGAGCGCCAGAATTCATCTTCACCAGCCTCGTGAACTGAAGCTAGGTTTCGATCATTAGTGCGGCCAGTAGCGCCGCTAAGCGCACTCTTAAACTTTATGTTATTATTTAAAACTTCTTGTTTTTGCAAAAAGTTTTCAGTCGAAGACTTCACCATAGCATTGCCAATACCTAATACAGCTTTTGCTCCATAACCATAAAGCAACTGACGCTTCTCTCGTTTACGGGCATCCCTAGCTTGTTTATCTCTATCTTGTTTATACGCAGTGTATTGATCATCTCTACGCTGTCTTGTGCCTGCTAATAAAGATTCACCAAATGCTGTAATGTCTTTTCGTTCACTCATTATTTTTTACCTTTAAGCTTGTGGAGGGGCCATTAAACTTTCTTGTTGCGCCGGAGCTTCTGCAACAGGAGCTTCTGTAGGAGCCATAGAACTGGGTGCGTCTTCTTTAGGTGGTAGCTTTTCAATGTCTTTACGCATTTCATCTGTAAGAACATTAGCTGGAATATTACCAGACTCAGATACTTCCATCATTTCTCGAATACGTTCTTCTTGGAAAGAGACACCTAGTATTTCTTCTTCGTCGTCTTCGTCATCCATTTGACCTTGGTAGACTACGAATTGAATATCAGCTTTTTCTGCTAAAGCTATTAACATGTAAGCTGCTGGCTCGATTAACATAATCATTAAGTCAGGGTTCCATAAACCTTGTTGGAAACCTTGTTTCAGGATTATTTGTACAACGTCCATCACAGGGACACCGTTCTCTAACGACTCCATCAAACTTACATAGGCTACATCTTCTATCATTTTTACCCATAAGTATTCCGAAGCTTGGTGAAAGTCTACAAACTTCGGAGGCTTTTCAAACGGCATAGGATTCTCTGGGTTGTTAGTTAACGACTGGCCGGGAATTGGGCGGCTAGTTGATATTTGTTGCTGCTGTAACTGTGCTTTTAAATCTGCCATTAGTTAATACCTTTATGCTGTTGTTATCTTTGCTGGGCGATACATAGCGTTCATGTTCTGCCCATACGTGTTATATTGCTGCGCTGAATAACCATAGTTACTAGGTGCTGGAGCTTGCTGTAAAAACTGATTAGCGTTTATTTGAGTTGAATATCCTTGAAGAGTTTGAGCTTGGATTACTTGTGCGCCGCCAAAGCCTGTGTATCCTTCTTCAACTGCTACAGCTTCTTCTGGGTCGCCGTAAATAACTTTATCTAGTTCTCCTGTAAGGTAGTTCTCGACGTACTGTTCAGGTGCTGAGCTTACAGTATCTTTAACGCCCTTTATAGCGCTATCTTTAGCAGACGTATAAACGTTACCAGCGAAGTCTTTACCTTTACCAAGTAGGCTTTGCTTTGTAGTCTTTGCGCCCTCAATAAGTGCTGACTGCTGAGGGTTTGGTGGAGTACCGAAGAAGTCTGTCTTTGGTGGTTGCTTAATAAAGCTCTGTGCGTTATTGATTGGCTCACCAAAAATATCAGCGGGGCTAGAATCTTTTACATAATTAAATGCAGTGTTCAACTTTTCAATCTTTTCTTGCGAGGACGTTAAGTTTTGAAACCTTGACTCACTTCCAAAACTTTTACTGAATGCAGAGTCTCCGCCTCCAAAAAAGTTTGATGCTGCACCGTCTACTTCGAAACCCATTTTCTGTGCGGCTGTTTTAGAAAACTCAACAATGGTATCTCGCACACCTGCCGTGGCATTTTTCATAACCCTACCAGTAGACTTAACTGTATTAGCCGCAAAAGTAAATAGGCTATCTAGTCCTCTAGGTACAAGACCTTCTGCCCCGAAGAGAGCCTTAGCGCCGTTAATAATCCCATTACCTAACGCAGCCCCCACTCCCGGAAGGAACGTCATAACTCCTAAAGCCCCCGTTGTCTTATACTTACCCATGAATTTTCCTTCACCTTTAATTATCTTAACTATACCTCTACCAACATCTTTAGCGATCTTCACAGCCGCTTTAGCCCCTCTGACTGCCATTTCACCTGCACTTTTTGCAAACTTCCAAATATCAAATCCCATATTTATATCCTCTTAATTTTTTATTATAAATCAAATTTTTCAATAACTTTTAAAAGACTTGATGCTGTAGCCACACCACCTGAAGCGTAAGCACCCTCATTAGAAATTACAGAAGTGATAAGTTGTACTTTCCGCTGTTGATCATTTTCAAAGTTGTTATTTGCATGAGTACCTTCATCTCTAAATTCCTGCCATAATTGCGTATGCTGCGCTATATCTAAATTAAAACTATTGGAAATATTTAATCTGTTGGCATCATTCAAAGCTGCTGTATCAGCAGTGTTTGCATTTCTACGCCACGTAAGATCACCCTGTTGGATAGTTTGTGCATTAGAAGCGTTCCATTGATCTCTACTATTTTGCATGTTAGCATTGAATCTTTCTGTCTCAGAAATCAACGAAGCATTAGCTATTTCTGCTTGTAGTTGATTGCCCGCATTCTCAGCGTTTACTTTGTTTGATTGCTCAATATTAAATCGTGCCATCGTGTCTTTTTGAGTAACATTATACTGGTCTATCTGTGTAGCTAAACTAGCCATGAACTCATTAGTCTGGTTTTCACTTGTGGCGTTAAACTGTGCTGCCGCATTGACCGCTGCGGTATCATTAAGTAACGCTTGGTGTTCTTGTTGTGACGCTAACATATTAGCTTGTTGAACATTCGTTAAATTAGCTAAGTCTGTTTGTAAGAAAGCGTTTGCATTTTGTGCTGCAAGCTTAGCGTTCTTGTCTAAGTTAGCTACGTCCATTGAAGCCTGTGAAGCCGCATTTTGAAGGATAGCTGTGTTCTTAGCGTCAAAATCTGCTAGAGACATTGTTTGCATAAACTTACTATTTGTAATTTCAATCTGTTCTGCCGCACTAAACTTAGCTAAATCAATATTGGCTACGGTTGTTGCGTTTGCAACTGCACGTTGTTGATCAGCATTTAACTGGGCGATCCCCATGTTGCTTGCGATGTCGGCAGCTTTTAAATTTGTTTTTAGTTTAGCATCTAAGTTAGCCAGTTCTGTTTGTTGTGCAGCGGTTAAGTTATCTGCACTTGCGTCATTACGAGCTTGTAAGTTTGCCATTCTCATCTGTTGTTCATTAGACATATTAGCTATGTCCATCGACTGCTTTAACTCAGCATTCTTAGACAAGAATTCTGCCGCAACGTTCATTTCTGCAAGCTTTCTTTGGTTATCAGCAGACATATTATCTCTGTCCGACTGCGCTTCAAACTCTAAGTTAGCGAGAGTCATCTGCTGGTCGTTGCCTAAGTTCAACGCCATTGTTTCTTGTTTGTTTCTATTGTTCTGTTCAGCAGTGCGTTGACGATTTTCTAAGTTAGCTAAACGTGTTTGTTGTTCTTGATTAGCTGTAGTAATAATAGATTCTTGCTTAAAAGTTCCTTGGAGCTTTTTGAAGTCATTAGCCATAGATGCTGTTTGACTAGCGGCTGTTTGTTGATTAGCTAAGTTATTCATGCGTCGATCCATGTCTAACGTAGCGGTTGTAATATTTGCCTGTTGTTGATTGTCTAAATTCTGAGCAGCTCGTTTCTGTAAAGCGTTAGCATTGTTTTCTGCAATAGGCATAGCGCTTTGAATAATAGCATTGAAGAGCGCATCTCGTCCTACCGTCGAAACACTTAGACCTCTTTCGGCCATCATTGCGTTCACTTTATCTACAGCCGGTCTTGCCCATACAGGAGTCTTGCCGCCCTCTAATGCGCCTAACAAGCTTTCAATCTGTGAAGACATTAAAGCTTCTTTAGGTAAAGCGGCAATAGCTGCCTTAACTTCTACAGGAGCGTTATCTAATTGCGCTATTACTTTTTCAGGATCGTCTAGAATAGCAGTTGCAACTTTCGGAGGTAACTCACCTACTTCTGCAAGCATATCAACTGCAACGCCCTGAGCGGCTTCGCCTTGCACTGGACGAGTTCTAGTGATTTCGTAGCCTATTGTATCTGTAATCTGTGTTGCTTCGCCTGTGCTATAAGTATCATCTGTAATAGCTTCACGAGTATTAGCTTCGGCTTCTGGCGTTGCTGAAACAGTAATTTCTGCACCAGTCACAGGATCTACCATAGACTTTAAATCCATCTCAAACTCTGGCGCTACTGCCATCCCAGCCGCTTCAGCTTCGGTGTCTCTCTCCGCTGTGGTTGCTGTGGTGGTAAGTGTGGCGTCATCTACAGATGCTAAAGATCCTGCGGTTACTTCGCCTTCAGCAGCTTCAGGGCCTTTGTAATCTGCCGCAGCTAATGTCTCTGCATTTGTTTTAGCTGTAATTGTTTTAGCTGTTAAATCTGTTGCGTCCGCAGCTCCACCTGCTGTTCCCCCTGTTACTGGTTCAAGCGTAGCAGCAGATACTAATTGATCCTCTGTGAGTTTAACATCGGCCATATCTTTTA
>TARA_B110000967_G_scaffold24383_1_pt1 | contig 12392 bp, 15 predicted proteins | sample TARA_B110000967 | Tara Oceans TARA_B110000967 (sample SAMEA4397903) | marine metagenome | biome: Polar Biome; feature: [DCM] deep chlorophyll maximum layer (ENVO:01000326); material: water (ENVO:00002006), including particulate matter (ENVO:01000060) such as... | depth 35 m
CCAGTTGGTCCACCTGTTCCTATAGTGAAGAATTCTGCAGATTTTGCAATTGAAGTAAGTGAGCTTGTGAAAGCAAACATTACTAGAAAAGCAGAAATAATTGTTGTTATTTTTTTCATTTTTTCCTTATTGTTTAATTTAATTTGGTCATTAAACTACGTTAAGATCAGAAGGTCAAAGAAGAAATTTATAATTTTTTTGCCCAATTTGAGAGAATTTTTACACCTGCAACTACATTTGGAGCATATTTTTCTATGTCAGACTTACTGATGTCGTTACTATAAGTAACATTTTTTAAAAATCTACTTCCATCGAAATCTGTAAAACTTAATCTAACTAACATTTTATTTGGTCGGAAACCGAATGCAGAACCAGGTAATAATGCTACACCTGTTTCTTTTAAAACGGCAACACATAGATCTGATGATGTTTCATACTTTTTGTTAATAAATTCTGGCATTAAATAGAAGCCTCCTTGGGGTTGATTTATTAATATTTTATTTGAACTAAGATTTTCCCAAACATACATTCCTACTGCTTGTAAAATATTTGTAGTTTTTAATTTAAAGTCATCATAGTTACCTTTATATGCTTCTACAGCCGCGTATTGAACTGGACTATTAACTGTTGAAAAAGTTTCACTCGCTAAAACTTTTATGCTTTCCATTAACAAGCTTAATTGTTTTGGTGCAGCAAAAAAACCAAGCCTCCATCCACCGGCCCCACACCACTTACTTAAGCCACCTGTAATACAAGTGCCTTCTGGGTAATATTTTGAAATTGACTCATATTTTTTGTCAAATTTCAGGTCAGTATATATTTCATCAGAAAGAATTATAATTTTATATCTTTTAGCAACCTTACTAAGCTCTCTTAGGTTATTGCAGATAGTTCCGGACGGGTTGTTTGGTGAGTTTAATATTAAAATAATATTTTTATTTTTAATAGATTTAATTTTTTTTTCTAGTTCTATTGCAGTTGGAAACCAGTTGTTATCGGCAGAGGTTTGAATCCAGTGGACTTTGTTTGAGGCAATATTCGCTTGTGGGGCATAAGACACCCAACTAGGTGCTGGTAAAATTATGTCACCATTAAATGCCATATGCATTAAAAACATTCCTTCTTTAGAACCGGGTGTAATGATAATGTTTTCTTTTAAAAAACTATTCTCAGTTTTTTTACTTAAATAGCTTGAGATTGCATCTCTAAGTTCTGGCAGACCTTGCATTGGTAGATAGGTTTTTTTACCAGCATTTTCTTTTAATACAGAAACTATTTTATCTGGAACAGGAAAAGGCGATTGGCCAAACCCAAAACGGTAAACTTTTTTACCTTTAGATATTAGTTCCTTAGATTTTTCATTTATAGCTAATGTTGCTGAAACTTTTAAGTTTATTAAGTTTTTTTTAATTGAATTTTTGTGCATTTTGATTGATGTCTTATTATACTTTTTAAATTTAAACTCCAGTTTTTTTTTACTGAAATTATGATCAGATCAAAATTTATTAAATATTTAATATATAGTTAATCAATGAAGCCGAGATCTTTTAACTTAGCTTTTACATCTTCAAAAGTATCTCCTTGTTTAAAGTGTTTTGAACTTTCTAGTGCCTTGTTTTTACTTTTTAGCTTGATTTTTCTATTAGTTGCAAAAATTACGCAAGGTTTGCTGCCATTTTTTACTGAGCATGGCTTAAGATAAAAATTTTTTCTAGCTGGAAAGCATAAAATTTGAGGGCAAACCCATACAAACTTACCTTTTCCGTCTTTAGTTATCAAAAACTTATCTAGTGGTTTTCGTTCAGCTGAAATATAGGTGTAGAACGAACTAATTACTGCACTTGATAGTTTAACTTCAATTGCCTTTGAATAAGCATGTGAAAGATTAATTAAAATAAATAAAATTACAAAAAGATATTTTATTAACTGCTTGATCATTTTTTAATTATTAAAATTTTTACTTATGTTAAATTTTACCATAAAAAATATTTATATTAAAAAAAAATTTTGATCTTTGCAATAGTCTCGCTTAATTTTTTTGTGCTATATGCTCTCTTTTTAACTACCCATACTGATAGAGGCCACGAGCAGTCTTTTTTTGATCTTGCTATAATGTGAATATGTAGCTGTGGTACAACATTACCAATTTTTTCTACATTAAGATTAAATCTTCTAAAAATCTTCTTCATTATTTTTGAAGAATAAACAACTTCTTCCATTAGTAAATTTTGATCTCTTTTATTTAGTTGATCAATATCTGTAATTTTTTTTCTTTTGGGTATTAAAACAATCCAAGGGAATTTAGCGTTATCCATAAGTCTAACATGACATAATTTTAATTCTGCAATATGGTGAGATTCTTTAAGAAAATCTTTATTCACTTTCTCCATTAAAGTTTAAAAAACTCAAATAAAAACTTTGTCCCAATAACAAATAAAAAAACACCAAAGTATTTACTTATACGTTGTTTGTTTATTTTATGAACTGTTTTAGCTCCAATTCTTGCCATAAAAGTAGTTATAGGTATGAAAATAAAAAAAGCAGGAATGTTTAAAAACCCAATACTTAAAGGTAAGTTAACGTTAAGGTAGCTTCCAGAAATTAAAAATCCTATGGCTCCAAATAAAGCAATTAAAAAACCAATTGCTGCAGCACTTCCTATTGCATTGTTAATTGAATAGCCAAAATACTTTAAAACAGGAACGTTCATAACAGCTCCTCCTATACCCATTGGTGCTGATATAAATCCAGACAGGAATCCAAAAAATATTTTTGAACCTAGATTTATTTTAAGTTTAACATTTGTTTCTTTTTCTTTCAGATAAAGCAAATAAAAAGCGAGAATAAATACCACTATCGAAAAAAAAAGAACAAGAGGTTTAGTGTTTAAGCTTGAAGCAAAAATTGTGCCACAAATAACTCCTGTAATTACAAACCCGCCATAACTTTTAACAATACTAAAATCAACAGCTTTAAATTTATGATGTGTCATAACAGAAACAATAGCCGTTGGAATAATAATCGAAAAAGATGTTCCAACAGCTAAATGCATAACATACGTTTGTTCAACACCAAAAGATGAAAATAAATAATAGAGAAATGGTACGGAAATCAGCCCTCCTCCAATACCAAAGAGTCCAGCAAAAAAACCTACAGGAATTGCAGTTAAGATCATTAAGCATATAAAAAATAAAATTTCACTATGGCTAAGAATGTCCAAATTACCCTTCTAAATATTTTGAGTTATCATTACTTTTAATTTGATCCATAATATGGTCAACTTTTTGGATGTCAGCATCACGAATACACATATTTTTTGATAAATATTGTTTCCATTGTTTCGAGCCACTTTGACCATGAAACAGTCCAACTGTATGTCTCATAATATGATTTAATTGAACGCCTTTTTTAGTTTCCTCTTGAATATAAGGGATTAATTTTTCCATCACTTCGTTTCTACTTGGAACATTTTTATTTTGAAAAATTTCTTTTTCAATTTCTGCTAAAAAATAAGGTGAATGATAAATTGCTCTACCAATCATAACACCGTCTACTTTGCTTAAATGGTTTTTAATTTGTGTTGTTTCAGCAATTCCTCCATTAATAATAACTTCATCTTCCTTAAACTCTTTTTTAAGCTTATAAACAAAATCATATTTTAGGGGTGGAATAGACAAATTTTGCTTAGGGCTTAATTTTGTTAAAATTGCTCTTCGAGCATGAATAATAAATTTTTTTGTTCCTGCTTTTTTTAATACAGAAATAAAGTTTTTAAGAAATTCAAAATTCTCAATATCGTTGTAACCAATTCTTGTTTTGATTGAGACAGGAAGTTTTGTGGCATTAACCATTGCGTTAACACATTCTGCAACAAGATTAGGTTCTTTCATGAGGCAAGCACCGAATTTATTTTTTTGAACTTTTTTACTTGGGCAGCCAAGATTCAAATTAATCTCATCGTATCCATATTGTTCTGAAATTTTACAGGCTTCTGCTAATTCAGAAGGATTAGAACCGCCAAGCTGTAAGATGGTTGGATTTTTTACTTTTTTAAACGTCAATATCTTGTCTCTGTCTCCTCTAATGACAGCATTGGAAACTATCATTTCGGAGTAAAGATGAATATTTTGACTAATTAAACTTAAAAAATATCTTTCATGCCTATCTGTGCAGTCCATCATTGGAGCTACAGATATTGTCTTGTTCATTTTTTTGATTATTCTGTTACTTCTTCTTTGAGAGTAAGCGGCTCTTTATTTTGAGGTTCTTCTTTATCTTCAGTTGTTCCTTCAATTTTATCTGACACTTTTTCTATAGCTGCCACTTTTTTTACTTCTGGAATTTTTCTTGTTCTTTTAGAAGGTAAAATAGCTATTCCACTTTTAGAAACTTGACCTTTGTAAAGACTTTCAAAGTCGTCATTTTCTTCCTCCTCAACTTCTACTTGTTGTAGATTTTCATCTGGTTCTTTTCGGAGTCTTAAAATTGCACTTTTTTGTAGATCTTCAACTAAAACTTTTCCTCCACCGATTTCTCTAAGTGAAATTATTGTTTTTTTATCATTATCTTCGGGCACTAACATTTCCGAACCAGCGTTAAGTTGTGCTGTTCTTTCTTTTGCTAATAAAACTAGATCGTATTGATTGTCTATTTTAGTCATACAATCTTCTACTGTAATTCTCGCCATGATGATGATTGTTTATTCAATTAAACTCAATAATACAAGCCTAATTTTCTAACTTTACTGGTTCCATTGTTTTTCTAAATAACATTAATATAGATATAGATATAATAATGTAGAACCCGCATATAAAAGCTATATTCTCTATAGTATAACCATTATCAATTAAAATTCCAAACACTGCAGTTCCTAAAGCAGTCGAAAACACCATGAAAGCAGTTGTTAGTGCTTTTATACTTCCAATATATTTAACTCCATATATTTCCGCCCACGTGGACGATCCCAAGATATTACTAAATCCATTGGATATTCCAATTAAACCTAGGAAGAAATATGCTGAGATTTCCTGCTTGCTATAAAATAAAACAACCATAGCTAGTAGTAATGGAACATTCATAATAGGAATTAATTTTCGACTTGTAAATTTGTCAACCAAGAAGCCGGATGAAAAAAGCGTGATGATCGAAGCTATTGAATAAACCATAAAAGCTTTTGGGATTGTGTACGCTTCCCATAGCTTAGAGTCAGATATAAACGACTGATAGACAGCCATGCCTGTGAAAATCCAAGGCATTGCTAACATGTTAGATGAAATTATATAAAATCTAAAATCTTTTAACACCTCAGTTCTTTTCCAACTTTTTATTTTAATCTTTAATTCTTCTTTTGAATCATCTTCTCTGGACTCAAAATTTATTTTTTTAATTGTAAAATTAATTATTAAAGGCAAAATTAAAATTACTATTATTGATATCCCCTGCCACACACTTCTCCAAGAATAAATTGTTAAAAAATATATAACTAAAACTGGTAAAATAAATTCAGCCGTAGATAACCCAAACCAAATTGTGCTTAGTGCTCTACCTCTTGATTTTTCAAAGTATCTTGAAATAGCTGTAGATGATGTATGGCTCATTAAACCTTGGCCAGAAAATCTCATTAAAAAAATTCCAAAAGCAAGAAAGTAGATGCTGTTAATAAAAGAGAAAAATAAAGTAGAAAAAAATAATAAAATAATTACGAAAAAAGAATAATTTAGTAATCTAAAATCATCAATTTTTTTTCCAGCCCATATAAACAATAAACTTGAAAAAATTGTTGCTACAGCATAAATACTACCAAATTGACCGTGGGTTATACCAAGTTCATTTCTTATTGGTGCGTTAAATAATCCCAAAAAAAAACTCTGTCCAAAACTTGAAAAAAATGTAAATATAAATCCAAATAATATTATTTTTTTATTTAAAGAAAGGTTAATCATTTATGAGTTTTAAAGTTTCTTTCATTGGTTTGGGTGTAATGGGTTATCCTATGGCCGGATTTATATCAAAAGGTGGTCACGATGTAACTGTTTATAATCGTACAAAAGCTAAAGCAGAAAAATGGGTATCTGAATACAATGGTAAGACTGCCAATACACCTGCAGAGGCTGCAAAAGATTCTGATTTTATTTTTACATGCGTAGGGAATGACAACGATCTTAGAGAAGTCGCTACTGGAAAAAATGGATTATTTAATACAGCAAAAAAAGATTCCGTCTATATTGATAATACTACTGCTTCAGCAGAAGTTGCGAGAGAACTTTATAGTGAGGCCAAAAATAAAGGTTTTCACTTTTTAGATGCTCCTGTTTCAGGAGGACAGGCTGGTGCGGAAAGTGGCAAGCTAACTGTAATGATGGGTGGCGATGAAAATTCCTTTAAAAAAGCTGAACCAATAATTGCTTGCTATAGTCAAAAAGCAAAACTACTAGGTAAATCAGGAAGTGGTCAGTTAACAAAAATGATGAACCAAATGTGCATAGCAGGTGCGGTGCAAGGATTAGCAGAGGCTCTAAACTTTGGAATTAACGCAGGCTTGAATATGGATGATGTTGTTGAAACTATCTCAAAAGGGGCAGCTCAATCTTGGCAAATGGAAAATAGATCTAAAACGATGGTGGCAGATAAATTTGACTATGGCTTTGCAGTTGACTGGATGAGAAAAGACTTAAAAATTGCAATGGAAGAAGCAAAAAGAAATGGTTCACCGGTTCCTATTACTACTTTAATTGATGGTTTCTACTCGGAAGTTCAAAAAATGGGCGGAAACAGATGGGACAGCTCAAGTCTAATTGCTTTGCTTAAGAAAAAAAAATAAAAAGTGCATACAGATGTTAGTTACTACGAAAATTTTCAAGAAATAGAAAAGAAGATTTGGTTAATGCTAAATGACGCGGTGACTAATAGAAATTCCCCTTTTAGAATTCCAGTTTTTATTTGTGGTAGTCAATCTGACTTTGATGGAAGAATTGTAGTTCTTAGAAAATCTGATCAGTCGAATAATCTTTTGCAATACCATAGTGATATTAGATCAGATAAAATTGCTAAGTTAAAAAAGAATAAAAATGCGGCAATGCTTTTTTATGACAAAGAAGAAAAAATTCAGGCTAGGGTTAAAGTAGATTGTGTAACTAATCACGATAATGATATTACAAAAGAATCTTGGTCTAAAACTCAACACATAAGTAGAAAATGTTATCTTGTAGATATTGGACCGGGTACAAAGTCAGCTACTCCTACTTCTGGGTTAAAACCCGAGTTAGACAATTTTCAATTCACAAAAGAACAAAGTGAAGCGGGTTATAAAAATTTTACAGTTATTCAATGTAAGATTAAAAGTATAGAGTGGCTATATTTAGCGGCTAAAGGTCACCGAAGAGCTTTTTTAGACTATAGTGGTGGCAAAAAATATACTTGGTTAGTTCCTTAGATATTTTTTTTATATCTTTTATAATTATCAACGTAGTGATTTGCGTTCTCTTTAATTTCTCTAATTTCTTTATTAGTAACTTGCCTAACTACTTTACCTGGACTACCGAGAACTAAAGATCTGTCCGGTATTACTTTATTTTCTGGAATCAAAGTATTAGCTCCTATAATACAATTTTTTCCAATCGTTGTTTTGTTAAGAATTGTGCTTCCAATCCCGATTAAAGTATCATCATCAACTTTACATCCATGCAACATAACCATATGTCCAACAGTTACATTTTTTCCTAAAGTTAATGGGCACCCTGGGTCTGTGTGAAACACACTTCCGTCCTGAACGTTTGATCTTTCACCAATAATAATGGGCTCAATATCTCCTCTCAATACAACATTGAACCAAATATTTGCATCTTTTTTTAAAATGATTTTTCCTATCAGAATAGCATTGTTGGCAACCCAAGAATTCTTGTGTAATACAGGCATGATGTTTTCAAATTTGTAAATCATATAATTGCTGTAATTTGATACTAAAATATTTATAATATTAAACCAAGAGTAAAACTTATCTGATGTTTGTAATAATCACTAGAAACTTTCCACCAGATCTCGGTGGTATTCAAAGCTTAATGGAAGGATTGTCCAAAGGCTTAGCAAAACATGGGCTTGTAAAAGTTTTTGCTGATGAATATTTCAATTCCAGAAACTACGATCAAAGCTCAAATTTAGATACAACAAGAATTAAAGGTTTTAAAATTTTCAGAAAGTTTAGAAAAGCTTTTTTAGTTAACGAGTATCTTAAAAATAATAGTGTTAAAGGAATTTTTTTTGACCATTGGAAAAGTCTTGATCATATTAATTTGGAATATTTAAATAAGTTTCCTAATTTTTGTTTGATTCACGCAAAAGAAATAAATCACCCGTTGGGGAGCTCTTTGAATATTAGAATGAAAAAAAATTTTCAAAAAACTAAATTTATTATTGCCAACTCTAAGTTTACTAAAGATTTAGCGATTAGTGTGGGCTTAGAGGAAAATAAAATTCACATAATTAACCCCGGTACAGATTATCCTATTGAGATTAAAAAAGAAGAAGAGATTAAAGCAAAAAAAATTTTTGACCAGGCATTTCCCAAGATTATTACAGTTGCTAGACTAGATAGAAGAAAAAGTCACCAAAACATATTAATGACTATAAAAAATTTGTTACCTATATATCCAAATATTAAATATGTTTGTATTGGAGATGGAAACGAAAAAAGTAATCTTGATAAATTAAGAACTCAGTTAGGTCTTGAACAACAAGTGATTTTTTTATCGAAAACTACAGAAAAATTAAAAGTTGCACTATTAAATGAAGCTAATTTATTTTTGATGCCATCTATTGTTTATAAAAAATCTGTTGAAGGATTTGGAATATCATTTATTGAAGCAGGTAGTTATGGCAAAGGTTCTATTGGTGGCATAGATGGTGGTGCAGCTGATGCTATTGAAAATGGAAGAACTGGGTATTTGTGTGACGGAAATGATTTAAACTCTATTTATGAAAGAATTTTACATTTCTTTCAAAATGATAACTATAGAATTTTAGGTCTACAAGCCAAAACATTTTCTGAAAAATTTAAATGGGAAAAGATTGTTAAACAATATCTATCTTTAATTTAAAATTTTTTTTATTTCTTCCATTACAGTTTCGGCTTTAAGTAAATTTAAATTTTTTACAGATATGGCTTTAAATTTTCCAGACTCAATACTTACTTTATGTGCTGATGTGTGACTACCAAACAAAGCAAGTCCATGTTTATCCATGTGACTACAAATATGTGCAGGTCCAGTATCGTTAGCAATAATAAAACTAGCGTCTTTGATTAAGCTTATAAGTTGATTTACATTTATAGATTTTCCTTCATCCAATAAAATATGAGCATTTAATAATTTAGCTTCTTTAATTTCGTTTGGGCCAGGTGCAATTACTACATCGTACTTTCTGTTGTATTTAGATTTTAGTTGAGAGATGAGTATTGAATAGTAGGGCCATTTTTTATTAGATAATTTAGCCGAGCAGAAAGGGAAAACTAAAATATATTTACCGTTAAAACAACTTTTAGTTATATTTCTAATATTTACTAACGCCCAATTGAGATTTGATTTTTTTACATTTATTGTTTTTATACCACTTTTTTTGAGTTGTTTTTCCATTCTATCCAAAACAGGCTCTTTATCGAAATCTGACTTTTTTTGACCTAGTTCAAGAGTAGTAATTGTTGATGACCATTTAGGAGTGTCTAAAAGATATTTGCTGTAAAATTTAGTTCTACTAGAGTTTTGTAAATCAAACACATGGGTGAAGTCGAAAGATAGTAGTTTTTTTTTTAAATTATATAAGTATAATAAATTCCATCTCGGTGATCGTCTGTCGACTAAAACTTCATCAACATAGGGACACTTACTCATTAAATCAAAATAAAATGATGAGGTTAGAAGAACAATATGTGATTTAGCATTAGATTTTTTAATATCTTCAATAGCACCATTAGCCTGAATTAAATCACCTAATGAACCGTGTTTTATAATCAATATATTTGACATTTTTTTTCTATATAAATTAAAATTTATAGTATATTTAAAAATACATTATGGATAACAAATTAGACAAAATATTGGCAGAGATATCTGCCGGGGAATTAATTGATAAAATTACTATCCTAGAAATTAAAAAAGAAAAAATGAATGATGAGAAAAAGCTTGCAGAAGTAGAGAAAGAGCTCTCTTCTTTAAATAATACATTTAAAAAATCAATATCTGAACCTTCTAATGTTGAGGTGCTTACAAAAAGGCTAAAAACAATCAATCTTAAGCTGTGGGATACTGAAAATGGAAAAAGATTCGCTGAGAAAAATAATGATTTTGGTGAAAATTTTATAGTATTAGCTAGAAGTGTTTACAAGGATAACGACGAGCGATCTAAAATTAAGCTCGAGATAAACAATATCTTAGGTTCTAATATCAAAGAAGTTAAATCTCACTACTAGTCTTTATTAAGGCTAGAAATTTTTTTTCTTAAAATTTTAGATAAATTAGGATTTATATCTGCTGTAATAACTCCACTTTTTTTTTTTAACTCTTTTAAAATTTTACCATCAGGAGAGATAATCAGTGAGTGCCCAAAGGTTTTTCTTCCGTTCCAGTGAGTTCCTGACTGTGCCGGTGCAAATATATAGGAAAAGTTTTCTATAGCTCTAGCTTTTAATAAACTATGCCAATGTTTTTCACCGGTTGTTTTGGTAAAAGCAGAAGGAACTGAAATAAATAAAGATCCATTTTGAGCAAGTTTTCTATACATGCCAGGGAACCTTAAGTCATAACAAACTGAGAGACCTAGTTTACCCCATGGTAAATTTGCTATTTTAATTAATTTACCTGGTGTAAAAATATTAGATTCAAAGTATTTTTCTGTTTTACTTAAAGTGGCATCATACATGTGCATTTTATCGTAATAAGTTTGGAATTTGCCTTTAGGATTAATTAATATTGACCGGTTTTTAATTTTGTTTTTTTCTTTAACTATAGCAGAGCCAACTAAAATCCATTTTCTATAATGTTTTGCAATTTTTTGGATCTCTGTTAAATAAAAATCTTTTTTCATTGAGGTCGCGTACTTCATTAATTCTTTTTTATTTAGACCAAATAATGAGGAGGTTTCAGGTGTGATAATAAAATCTGAATTTTGACTTATAGCTTTTAGAATTAATTTTTTTGTAGATTCTAAATTATCATTTATATTTTTACCAGAACAAATCTGAATACAGGAAACTCTAAACATATAAAAATAAATATTAAATCTTTATTCCATTATAGATGATGCAAAGTTCCAATTACAATCAAAACTAGGGATATAAACTCCAGAAACATTAACGTTACCAAAACTTTTTTCTAGCACTTTACACCAGTTTTCTACTTGCTTAGGCTTTTTGTCTTTACTGCCAACTTGTGCTGTTATGACTCCACCAGGTTTCAAAATTCTTTTCAAGCTTTTCATGTTTTTTCTGGCTAGGTCTATGCAATACTGATCATCGTTAAGATCCACAAAAATTTTATCGTACTTAGAATTTTCTACAGATTTAATACTTTCAAATGCATCTCCCCAAAATGTATTAACTGTATTACTTTTTTTAACTTTAGAGCAAACTGTAGGTAAATGTCTGTAACAAGATTCAACTATTTCAGGATCAAGTTCATACCAATCAATATAATTAGCATTATTATCTAGACATTCTCTAGCTACACCACCGTCTCCTCCTCCAATTATAGCAACATTATTATTTTTCTTACTGAGATCGTAGCTAGATTTAAAAAAAGTAGAACTATAAATTTTTTCATCTTTTTCAGCTACTTGAATTTCATGATCAATGAAAAGTGCGTTACCGAATTCTTCAAGGTTCATTACCTCAACAAATTGTCCTACTTTAGAGGTAAAAGTTTCCAGCACATTGTTAACTACGTAATATTTTCTTTGCCCCGGTGTGCTATATATGTCGTCATATAAGCTGACACTGCTTCGATTAAAAATATTCGTCACAACTCTTTCGTGTTCAATCTCTTTTTTTAATATTTTTAAGGCAACCTTAGGATGCACTTTTCCACATGTAAAAAAATCAAAGCTAATTACATTTCTTTCGGGAAAAGTGTGAAAGCTAAAATGACTTTCCGATAATAATGCTACTAGAGTAAACCCTTGAGGTTTAAATTCGTGACTACTAACGTTTAAAATTTCAACTTTGGCAGCTTTAGCAATTTTATAAATAATTTTTTCGTAGAAAGATTTTGGATAATCTTTTTTAACACCTAAAAAATCTAATGCGATGTGTTCACCAACTTTGATCATAAAAAAAACTAACCTTTCTTATAATTTTTCATTTTACCTAAAACTATCTTCATTTCTTTTTTTGAAAGTATTTTAGGAAT
>TARA_B110000967_G_scaffold41980_1_pt1 | contig 12375 bp, 10 predicted proteins | sample TARA_B110000967 | Tara Oceans TARA_B110000967 (sample SAMEA4397903) | marine metagenome | biome: Polar Biome; feature: [DCM] deep chlorophyll maximum layer (ENVO:01000326); material: water (ENVO:00002006), including particulate matter (ENVO:01000060) such as... | depth 35 m
ATGAAATATCAAGCTGGAAAAAAATCATAGAAAATATACATTTACCTTATTCAAAAGACTTAAATGTATTTATTCAAAATGATGGGTTCTTAAATAAAGATTTAAAACCAATTAATAATATTCCTCAAAGTCAAAGACCTATAAATCAAAATTGGTCTTGGGATAGAATTCTTAGATCACCTTATATTAAACAAGCAGATGTATTACAAGGTTTTTATTTTTTTGAAGATGATTTTTCTAAAACTGAATTAGTAAGTAATTTTAAGTTTTATGAACAATTTACTGTACACGAATCGTCACTCTCAGCATGCATCCACAGTATTTTAGCTTCAAGAATAAATAATGTTGATAAGGCATATGATTATTACATTAGAGCAAGTAGATTAGATTTAGATGATTACAATAAGGAAATAAAACAAGGCTTACATATTACTTCTATGGGAGGTTCCTGGATGAGCATTGTAGAGGGGTTTGCTGGATTAAAGGTTAAAAATGATAAAATTTATTTTGATACAAAAATTCCTAAAAAATGGGAAAGCTACTCCTTTAAAGTCAATATTAAAAATAGAAAAATTGAAATAAAAATTGATCAAAAATCAACTTCAGCAAAATTAATTAGTGGGGATAAAATTAATCTTATAATTAACGATACTGACACAATTTTGAATAAATAAATACTACCATTATGAAAAAAATTTTGTTATTCTTTTTATTGATGATTATTTCATGTGACAATCAAAATGAATTAAATGATAATTTTAATTTAAATAATATCAAAGACGGTGTAATTTATGAAGTAAATGTTAGACAATATTCTGAATCTGGTCGTTTTGATGATTTCACTAAAGATATTTATAAACTTAAAGATTTGGGTGTGAAAATAATATGGCTGATGCCTATTCATCCTATTTCTAAAGTCAAAAGAAAAGGCACTCTTGGAAGTTATTATTCAATTTCAGATTATAAAGATGTTAATCCAGAATTTGGAAATAAACAAGACTTCGATGAATTAATAGCAGAAGCTCATAAAAACGACATGCTTGTAATACTAGACTGGGTAGCAAATCATACCGGATGGGACCACCATTGGATAAAAACGAATCCGGAATATTATACAACAAACAGCAAAGGTGAGATTACAGATCCTATTAACCCTGATACTGGAGAATCTTGGGGATGGACTGACGTAGCTGATCTGAATTTTGATAATATGGAAATGCAGAATGAAATGATAGAAGCAATGGAATACTGGGTTAATGAACACAATATAGATGGATATAGAGCTGATGCTGCACATAGTTGCCCACCATCATTTTGGAAAAAATCAATAGAAAGATTAAATAATATTAAAAACGTTATAATGTTAGCTGAGTCAGATGGATATCATCCGGGAGGATTTGAACTAATCGAAATGTTTGATATGAGTTATAATTGGTCAGGTCACCACGTTTTAAATAATATTGCTAAAAAAGAGAATAACTCTGATGATTTAAGTTTTAATATAAATAGAAATTATAAAGATTTATCTGCAGAGCATATTCTAATGAACTTCACTTCAAATCATGATGAAAATACTTGGGCAGGTACTGTATTTGACAGATATGGTGATGGTGCAAAAACATTTGGTGCACTAACCTATTTTTTACCTGGTATTCCTTTAATTTACAATGGACAAGAATATGGTTTAGAAAAAAGATTAGAGTTTTTTGAAAAAGATTTTATACCTAAAAATAAATCTGATTTTTATAATTTTTATTCAATATTAAATACAATTAAAAAGGAAAATCATTTACTAAATATAGATCCTGAAGTTAAATTCGAAATAATAGAATTAGAAAATAAAAACATAGTTTGTTTTAAAAGATCAAAAGAAAATGATTCAATGTATTTTATTGCAAATCTTTCTAACGAGACATTAGAGTTTGAAACTGGAATTAAAGGAAGTTTTAAGACTTTAATTAACAACACTATCTACAACTTAGGTAGTAATAAATTAAAAGCTTGGGAATTTCATATTTTAAAATAAAATTATTCAAGATCTAATAGTTTATTTAAAACTAAAATATCATTTTTCGATGTAAGATCTGGGACGTGTTCTTCAAAAGGAATTCCATAAACAGAGTTTGGCTGATTTTTTACTAAATTCAAAACTGCAGTTGGCAATTCTTTTTCGTTTCTTAATTTATCAAATGGACAATTTTTTAAATATTCAAAAAACACAGATCCGTTAAATTTAAAAAGATTCATGTTTACTCTAATTTTGCCGTTTTTGTCCTTAAAAAACTCATAATCCTTTGCGGTTGGCTTTTCTAAAATATCTTCTAAATATCCATTTTTATTAAGTTTTAAAATTGAAAAAGAATTCACTTTTTCAGTACTAAAGTTTAGATAGTCTCTGTCATAAGAAATAAATGCATTTAAAAAAGACGTAGACCTTACACTATTAAGAGCTTTAGAAGAATATAAGTTATCACTGTTGCAAACACAAAAGTTCAAAGATTTTAACATAGGGAATTGAGTAATTGTCTGATATAATGCATCTGCAGTTCCAGAGGGTTTGACTCTGTTTTTATCAAAATATTGAATTGCAAATTTGATGTCTAAACCATCGTATATGTTTTTGTTAAAATAATTTTTAAAGCTTTTTGATTTTTGTCCAATTACTAAATAAATGGTCTTAAAACCTGCTGATTTAGCATTAAGTAATAAATAATGAATTAATGGCCTACCATTTTTATCAATACTAATTAATCCCTTTTCTGTATTGTTTGCTTGTTCAATTGAATTTTTACTTAAATTATTATTAGAAACCGATTTTTTCATTCTAGAAGATAGACCAGCTGCCAAAATGATTAATGAATCATTAATCATAATTTAAGTAATTATATTAAGTGGATTAGTTTGTTTCCATTTTCCTCTTGTAAAATCTGGAAATTCCTGTGGCATTCCATTCTCGTCAATAGACTTTCCACTTAAAGGGGTTACAGCACTCCAAAAACACCCTTCATATACATTTTGATCAAGCGGAAGACCTTTTTGTAAACATTCTACTATTCGATACATCATTATTCCGTCCATACCACCATGTCCAGATTTTTTTGTTTTTGAATTCAACCTTTTATATAAAGGATGATCGTATTTTTCATAGAGTAGATTTAAATCTTTTCCTTGAATCCATGAATGATGATCTTCAGAAATTCCTTCAAACCCACCTTCAATAGCTACTCTAGTTGGAAAACCAGCAAGTGTTCCTTTAGAACCTTGAATTAAATTATGTCTTGTGTATGGTCTAGGACTTGTCTCGTCCCATTGAACAAGAATAGTTCTACCCATATTTGTTTTAATAATTGAAGTATTTAAATCACCATTATTATAGTTTAATTTATTCCATTTATGATCTTTATCAAAATTCTTATTGGCATATGATTTTCTTCCTAATGCTGGAGTTGAGTATGAAACAATTGTTTTAAAATTATCTTCCTCCCTAGCTATATTCATATATTGAGCTACAGGTCCAAGTCCATGAGTTGGGTATAAATTTCCTTTGCCTTCAGCATAATGATTTGTTCTCCAAGATCCTGTACCTCTTTCTTCTTGATTCATTTGAAATCTAAGCTCATGTATGTAAGCAGCTTCAGCATGCAATAAATCACCTACAACACCTTTTCTACACATATTTAAATACATCAATTCATCTCTGCCGTAATTTACATTTTCCATCATCATACAATGTTTCTGTGTATGTTCAGATGTATTAACTATATCCCACATTTCTAAAGTTGTAAGAGCTAAAGGAACTTCACAAAAAGCATGTGCTCCATCGAGCATAGTTTGAATAACCATTGGTGCATGATTTTTCCAGTTAGTACATATAAAAACTATATCTGGATTAGTTTCTTTAAGCATTGTTTTCCAATTATTCTCACTACCCCAATATAGTTTCACATTACTTGAGTTTTTATTATAATCCTTAAGTCTAGTTGACTCTCTTTTAACATTATCTTCATATAAATCGCACAATCCAACAACTTGGGTGTTTTCTAAAGTTGAAAAGTTTTTTAAATGACCTGGTCCTCTAGCACCAAGACCAATAAAGGCTGCTTTAACATTGTCATAAGGTTTAGCAGCAAAATCACCCATATACTTTCCAGGTGAAGATTTTGACATATTTTCTTGACAACTTATGCTAAGGGTGGATGCAGCAACTGCACCTAGTGTAGATGTTTTTAAAAAATTTCTTCTATTATAATTTTTCATTATTAATGTTTTTTTCCCAATTCCAAGATGATAAAAGAGAATCTTCAACAGAAAATTCAGAATTCCAATTTAAAAATTTATTAGCTTTAGAAACATCAGCAAAACATTCTGCCACATCTCCTTTTCTTCTATCTCCTATTTTAAAATTTAATTTATTTCCAGTAACATTTTCAAAACTCTTAATAAGTTCTAAAACTGAAGTTCCTTTTCCTGTTCCAATATTAAAAGTATCATAATAGTTTTTGTCATCATTACTAATAAGTTTATCCAAGGATTTAATATGTGCTTTTGCTAAATCCACAACATGAATATAGTCTCTTAAACATGAACCATCGATAGTTAAGTAATCATTTCCAAAAACGGTTAATTCCTTTCTTATTCCAATTGCTGTTTGCGTAATATAAGGAACTAGATTTTGTGGAACTCCAATAGGTAATTCTCCAATCATAGCTGATAAATGTGCTCCAATTGGATTAAAATATCTAAGCGAAATAGCTTTGAAATTTGAATTTGAATTTACTAAATCTCTAATTATCTCTTCTCCTATTTGCTTAGTATTACCATAAGGAGATTCAGCATTTTTTATTGGTTCTAGCTCGGTAATTGGAACATTAATAGGTTTACCATACACAGTAGCTGATGAACTAAAAATAAAATTTATTTTTTTATTTAAATCTTTTAATTCATTTAGAAGATTCGTTAATGAAGAAATATTATTAATATAATATTTTAATGGATTGTCTACACTTTCTCCAACAGCTTTAGAAGCAGCAAAATGGATTACACCATCAATATCATTATTTTCTGAAATAAAAGTTTTAGTTGCTTGAATATTTTTTAAATCTAAATTGACATAATTAATAGAAGAATTTGTTATTTTATTGATCCTCTTCAATACATCTAAACTAGTATTTGATAAATCATCTACTATTATAATCTCATATCCCTGATTGTGTAGTTCAACAACAGTATGACTTCCAATGTAACCCAAACCACCTGTAACTAGTATTTTTGACATGCTATTTTTCATTAATAATCTCTAAGTTAATAAATAAAAAAAACCCCTTATTAAATAAGAGGTTTTTTTAATAAAATATTTTAAAATATACTAGTTGTCTTTTCCTGCAAAATTAAATTTTCCATCAATCATATGACCAACATGAATATAAATTTGATCTTCATGTCCTCCATCAACTAAACTCCAAAATTTAGATCTTGCTTCGGTATTATCTGATCCTGCTCCACTTATTGATTTAGCAAATTCATTAACATCAGAATATGCACTAAAAAATTCAGCTTCATATCCTGATCCTTTGTAGTGAGTTGTAGCACCTCCACCTAAAAGATTTCCTTCACTAACACCTGGTTTAATTGACCAATCCATAAAAGCATTTACCATTTCTGAAGGATTTTGTCCTTTTGTGTTATACGCTCCTAAAACCCATACAAAAGGAATATCCCAATCTACATCTGATTTAGTCGCATAATGGTTTACACCATCAAAATTTCTTAATTCATCCCAGTGTCCATCAAAATGTGCCCACCATTCGTTAAAAACCTCATTCATTTTCTTTTGCTCGTCATCACTAAGTTTATCAACATTTTTTTCCAAAGCACCAAAAAAATCATCCTTAACTGCTGCCTCAGCAGATGGATATACATCATAAATTACAACACTTGCTCCAGAACCATACCAATGTTTATAAACCCATTGTTGTTCGTGAGTTCTTTCTTCACCTTGAGCCATATCAGTAATTTGCTTATGTAGTTCAGCAAACCTATTAATATCACTTGCAGGAATGTTTAAATAAGTCGCCTCTACAACACTTTGTGCAGAAATTGAATAAACAAATAACATTAATAAGATTAAATTAAATTTTTTCATAATTATAGTTTTAAATTAGTTAATAAAACTACAAAATTAATTTAAAACATACTTTTATGAATGTCATTTTTAAACTCAATATTATGAAAAGCTACATAATAGCATTTGTATTTAGCTTTATAATCTCATGTCAGAACGGTTATAAAGATGTGAAACCGGTTCCGTCAGAACGTCAAAAAAATTGGCAAGAGATGGAATACTATGCTTTTATTCATTTTAACATGAATACATTCACTAATAAAGAATGGGGATATGGCGATGAATCACCATCAACTTTTAATCCCTCAGAACTTAACACAGATCAGTGGGCAAGGATAATAAAAGAATCAGGGATGAAAGGAATAATAATAACTGCAAAACATCATGATGGATTTTCTCTTTGGCCAAGTACTTATACTGAGCATTCTGTTAAAAATAGTCCATGGAAAAACGGAAAAGGAGATTTAATAAAAGATTTAGAAAGATCTTGTAAAAAATATGGATTAAAACTAGGAATCTATTTATCACCTTGGGATAGAAATCATCCGGATTATGGAAAAGAAAGTTATATTAAATATTTTAGAAATCAATTAACTGAACTTTTAACAAATTATGGAGAAATATTTGAGGTATGGTTTGATGGTGCTAATGGTGGAAGTGGTTATTACGGTGGTGCTAATGATTTGAGAAAAGTTGATAAAAAAACATATTACGATTGGAAAAATACTCACAAACTAATCCGTGAATTACAACCAAAAGCTGTAATATTTAGTGATGCAGGTCCAGATGTACGGTGGGTTGGAAACGAAAAAGGGTATGCAAATAAAACTACGTGGTCTAATATTTATCGTGATAGTCTATATGCTGGTATGCCTAACTATAATAAGTTTTCTTCAGGTCAAGAATACGGAACTCATTTCATTCCTACAGAGACAGATGTATCTATTAGGCCTGGATGGTATTATCATCCTGAAGAAGACGATAAAGTAAAATCATTAGAGAAATTAATTGACATTTATTTCAATTCAGTAGGTTTAAATAGTTCTTTGTTGTTAAATATTCCGGTTGACAAACGGGGTTTAATTCATGAAAACGATGCTAAGAATATGCTTGAGTTAGGGAGGTATTTAAAAACCACATTCAGTAATAATTTAATAAAGGAATCTAAAATAACTTACAATGATAATAATCACTCTGACAATAAATTAACTGATAAAAATATTAACACCTTTTGTGCTTTTAAATCGAAAAAAAATAATGTTATTACAATTTCATTTCCAAAACTTAAAGAAGCTGATGTTTTTACAATTTCTGAAAACATCAATCTAGGTCAAAGAATCAAAGAATTTAAGCTTGAAGTAAAATTGAAAGACAAATGGGTTTTAATTGAGGAAGGAACTACCATAGGAACTAAAAGACTTATAAAGTTTGATCCAATAGAGTTTCAATATTTGAGATTTACTATTATTAATTCAAAAGATATTCCATTAATTTCAGAAATTGGTCTTTACAAAAGTCCTGAACTAAAATGATAAAAAAATTAATTTATAATCATTGTGAAACTTTCGTCAAATCTAGATTATTAAAATATAATCGAAGAAGTAACGATCTATATAAATCTTTAAATTCTGAAACAAAAAGCAGCGCAGGTGATAAACACGAAACTGGAAGAGCTATGTTACAAATAGAAAGAGAAAAAATAGGAAATCTAATTAAAGTCGTTGAAAAAGAACATCAAACATTATCTAAAATAAATAATAATATTATTTTAAAATCTGTTGGCCTAGGATCAATCATAGTAACTCAAGAATATAACTACTATTTGGCTATTTCAGCTAAAAAATTTGATTTTCAATCAAAAACTTATTACTGCATTTCTAAACAAAGTCCGATAGGCTCAATTCTTTTTGGTAGATTAAAAGGTGATGTTTTGAATTTTAATGATAAAAAAATAAAAATATTAGAAATATTATAATGCATATCGCTGAGGACCACCTCTTCTAATTTCTTCAGATGCATAGCTTTCAAACTTTTTAAAATTCAATCTAAATGCATTAGAAAGTTTAAAAGCGATTTTATAATATTTTTCATCATTATTCCAAGTTGCTCTAGGGCTAAGAATTTTGGTAGGAACACCTGGGCATTTTCTAGGCTGAGCGACTCCAAAAACAGAATGAATATGGTATTCATCGTATGTGTAATCTTTTAAATCACCATTTAAAACAGCATTAATCATTGCTCTTGTATATTTCAACTTCATTCTGGAACCAATACCATAAGGACCTCCTGTCCAACCTGTATTAACGAGCCAAACATTAACATTATTATTGTTCATTTTATCAATTAACATTTCAGCATATTTTGAAGGATGTAATGGCATAAAAGGAGCTCCAAAACAAGCTGAAAAAGATGGTGTCGGTTCTAAGACTCCAGATTCAGTTCCAGCAACTTTGGCCGTATAACCAGAGATAAAATGATATGCAGCCTGACTTGGAGTTAATTTGGAAATAGGAGGTATTACCCCAAAAGCATCTGCTGTTAAAAAAAAAATATTTTTTGGATTATTTGCAATAGATGGAATTTTAATATTTTTAATGTGATTAATTGGATAACTAACTCTAGTGTTTTGAGTAATCGAAGTATCTGTAAAATCTACAAGACCATTATTAACAATAACATTTTCTAAAATAGCACCTTTTTTTATAGCTCCAAAAATTTCTGGTTCATCATCCTTTTTGAGATTAATTACTTTAGCATAACAACCTCCTTCAAAATTAAAAATTGAATTATCATCATTCCAACCATGTTCATCATCTCCAATTAGTTCTCTTTTTGGATCTGTTGATAAAGTAGTTTTTCCTGTACCAGACAAGCCAAAGAAAATAGCAGTTTCTCCATTAGAACTAACATTAGCAGAACAATGCATTGGTAATGTGTTTTTATAAACAGGTAATATAAAATTCAAAACTGAAAAAATTCCTTTTTTAATTTCACCAGTGTATCCAGTTCCACCTATAAGAGCAATTTTCTTAGAAAAATTAAGAATTGAAAAATTATGTTGCCTTGTTTTATCTCTTTTTGAGACAGCCAAAAAACCAGGAGCATTAATTACAGTCCAATCTTGTTTGAAAGAATTTAATTCATTTTCTAAAGGTCTTAAAAACATATTGTAGGCAAACATATTAGACCAAGGATATTCGTTTATAATACGAACACTAAGTTTATTTGATGGATCAGCACACGCAAAACAATCCCTAACATAAAGAGATTTTCCATCTAAATATTTTATTACTCTTTTATATAACTCATCAAATTCCGAAGATTTAAAAGAAATATTAACATCACCCCACCATACCTTATCATCTGTTATATTGTCCTTAACAATAAACCTGTCCATTGGAGATCTTCCAGTAAATTCACCAGTATTAACCGCTAAAGCTCCTGAATCAACTTCTTCTCCTAATTTGTTTAAAACAGTTATTTGGTGAAGATCTTCAGAGGATAATTGATAAAAAATTCTACTATTATTAATGCCGTGAGAAGACAATGATATGGTCTTTTTAGATTTAAAATCCATGAAACGACTATATTAATTTTTAATAAATTTATATAAATATCATCTTCACAGTCAATAATTAAAAAAATTTTAAATTTTAGTTATCAACATAATTTTAGATTTATATCAATCAAAAGCATCTTTATTTTTATATAATTAACTTTATAAAATGAAAAGAATATTTATTATAACATTAATCTTTTTGACATCTCAATCTTATTCTCAATATAATTCGGAAAAAATTAGTTTTAAAAGTTACAATCCTTATACTTTTAATGATGTTATATCGAATTATCCTAATTTAAAAAGTCAAGAAGTATTTGGAAACCTCGTAATTCCTAAAGACTCTTTAAATCCAAACAAAAAATATCCTTTAATTATTGGAGTAGCTGGAAGTTTAGGATGGGCTGAACATCATTATGAATACTTAAAAATGTACCAAGACTTAGGGTATGCAACCTTTGAGTTAAATAGTTTTAAAAGTAGAAATATTACTTCCACTGTAGGAACTCAAAATGAGATAACTATGGCTACAATGATAGTTGATGCATACAAAGCATTAGAAAAGCTATCTAATCATCCACAAATCATAAAAGAAAAAGTTTCAATAACTGGATGGAGTTTAGGTGGAGCTGTAGCATTATATTCAGCATGGCTCCCATTAAAAAACAGTATAAATAAATCTTTAAACTTTGCTTCACATTTAGCATTTTACCCCCCTTGTTTTTTTGATTTTGAGGATTTAAACTTCAGTAAAGTTCCAATACATATACTAATTGGAGAATTAGATGATTGGACACCTTCACAACCTTGTAATAACTTAGTTAATAAACTGGCCATGTCTAATATAAACGTCACAGTTTACAAAGATTCTCATCATGGCTTTGACAGAAAGGGAGAACTAGAAATAAATGAAAACGGATATAGTTTCAAAGATTGTATGTTTGATGTAAATAAAGATGGCGACATTCTTATGAATTACCTAAATATCCCAATGACAAATCCATTTTTACAAAAAATAGGATTTCTATTCTGTGTAGAAAGAGGCGTAACAATTGGTGGAAACAAAGCTGCTAGAAAGAAGTCTTTTAAATTTGCTGAAGACTTTATGAAAAAAACTTTATCTAGATAAAATCATCTAATGATTTCAAAACTATGATTAATTGTAGTTTTATCATTAATAGTAGCGCCTACAGAACAATATTTTTCTAATGAAAGAGAAATATATCTGTCTGCTTCATTTTCTGTTAAATCTTTAGAGTAAATAATATATTTAATATTAATTGAAGTAAAATATCTGGGAGTAGTATCAACTCTTACACCATTAGCTTCTGCTAATATGTTTTTGAAATTTCTTTTTCTTTTTTTAATCATTGAAACTATTTCAACTGCAGCACAAGATGTCACGGCAGACAACAATAATTCCATCGGAGAAAGATGATTTTTTCTCTCTGGATCACACATGTCAATCAGCAACTCATTGTTTGACTCATTTTTTACTTTAAAAGTATTATCGTTAACATAATCCATTGAAACTTTCATACTTAAATACTTTTTTATTTATATATTTTTTTCATAAAATCAATTCCTGTAATTGAAGCTGAAGTAATAAGTCCAGAAAAAAGAGCACCACCAACACCAGCTGAAACTATATCTTGACCTGTTAAATATAGTCCTTTGATTGGAGTTTGTGGTCTTAAAAACTTTTGATTAAATCTTGAGGGGTTATGATCAATTCCATATAACTCTCCTTTATCATAGTTAACAAAGTTTTTTGTTGTTAAAGGACTAGATAGTTCATGGCAATCTATTTTCCCTTTTAAATGAGGAAGTTGTTTATATAAATGATCTAAAAGTCGATTTGTGATTTTTTCTTTTAAATCATTATAATCATTACCTCTTTTCATCCACTTGGTTCCTTCCCATTTCATAAAACTTTCATAAGGAAGCAATGTGATAATATCTATTGTGCTTTTATTTGGGTATCTAGACTGCCAAGAAGGATCTTTTGATGAAGCAAAAGAAATATACACCAAAGGAAAATCAGAATCATTATCTTTTAAATAATTTGAAACAGCTGTGTCATGATCAATATCCTTTGGATATATCCATAAGTTATTTTTAGGTAAGTCAAGCTCTTCAGAAGTACCGTTTAGCCCTAGATACAAACAACCGTGAGCTACAGAAGGAGTTACTTTTTTTAGATTATTTACAAAACCATGTTTAACGCTAATATCTTTTGGAATCAAATGATTATAAGTTTGAAAAACCCCAGTTCCACTAATTATTAAATCAGAATGAAATTTCTTACCATCAATCATTTCAACTCCTACAGCTTTATTGTTTTCAATTATTATTTTTTTCACTTCAGCATTGACAACAATAGTACCTTGACTTGACTCTATGACTTTATCAATTGTATTTGCAATTTGGGAAGAACCTCCTATTGGAAAACTTCCTCCATTAAAATAATGTTTCACCACACTGGCGTGCATTGCAAAACTACTTTGCTTTGGTGGTAAGCCGTAATCACCATACTGCCCGGTTAAAACTTTAATTAAATCTTCATTTTCTGTTATTGAACTAATAACTTCGTAGGTTGTTTTGCTTGAATATTTTAAATAATTTTTTCTAAAAAAGAAACCAATCAGCTTACTAAGAATGGTTGGTAATGCTTTTTCTAAATAAAACTTTTTCA
>TARA_B110000967_G_C18901771_1_pt1 | contig 12357 bp, 12 predicted proteins | sample TARA_B110000967 | Tara Oceans TARA_B110000967 (sample SAMEA4397903) | marine metagenome | biome: Polar Biome; feature: [DCM] deep chlorophyll maximum layer (ENVO:01000326); material: water (ENVO:00002006), including particulate matter (ENVO:01000060) such as... | depth 35 m
GCAATATTTCCGTCTTTGTTTATATGACCAATTAACAAAACAGGAGTAGCCGTTTCTTTGGCATATTTTATCAGCTCTGCAGCAGTTTCTCTAATTTGAGAAATACTTCCAGGAGAGGCTTCTATAGCACCTGTATGTAATGTTTGTATAGAATCTATCACCAAAACTTCTGGTTCGGTTTCTTCTATGTTTTTGAAGATTTGTTGTGTGTTGGTCTCTGTAAGAATTAAACAATTAGAATTGTTAGCTTCTAATCTTTCTGCTCTCATTTTTATTTGAGATTGGCTTTCTTCTCCAGAAACATACAATACTTTTTGACGAATATTTAAAGCAACTTGTAATAATAAAGTCGATTTTCCTATACCAGGTTCACCTCCTAAAAGCGTGACAGAACCCTTTACCAAACCACCACCTAAAACGGTGTCTAATTCGTTGTTATTGGTCACCACTCTTTCTTCAGGATTTAACTGAATATCTGCAATTTTTAAAGGTTTATTTACCCGTTGTTTTGCTGTTGTAGCTTGTTTCCAAACTCGTTTTTCTTCTTTCTGAATTACTTCTTCAACAATGGTGTTCCATTCTTTACAAGCTCCGCACTGTCCTACCCATTTTGCATGTTGAGTTCCACAATTCTGACAGAAAAAAGTTGTTTTGGTTTTTGGCATTTTAAAATTTTATAATACTAATTTCACAAATTTACGCTAATTATTTATTGTAAATAAAATTCATTGACATTAGTCTTTATAATTCTTGATATAATAATTAAGTGAGTCTAACAACTTTTCTCCTTTTAAGTTTTTAGCTACAATTTTCCCTTTTCTATCAATTAAAAAAGTGGTTGGAAAACCTACTATATTATATTTCTTTTTTAAATTTTTTGAATCACTTTCTAAAACTTGAGGATACTTAAAACTAAAATCTTTAATATAGTTTTCAAGTTTTTCTTTTGTATCATGCACTGCAATTCCTAAAAACTCAATATCTTTTCTAGCCGTTTTTTCATACGCATCGCTTATTGTTGGGAGTTCTATTAAACAAGGTGCACACCAAGTTCCCCAGAAATCTATGTAAAGAAATTTACCATTGTAATTTGAAAGGGACATAGAATCTGTAGAATTTAGTTTTTTAATTTTAAAAGGAATCGCTTTGTAACCAATATTTGTAGAAAATAGTTCTTTATTTTTTGGCGAGCGCTGCAAGATTAGTGTATTTTTATTGATGTCTACACCCAAGTTTTTATACATAGAACTATCAATTTTGATGAGTTCATGCAACCCAATTTCTTCTTGTTTGCCGTCAATTATAAATGAAGATTTCTCATCAAAAGTTACATTAGCAAAACCATGACTTACCTGAATTTTTTTATTTAAGAATAAAGTTTCAAAAACCTGGGGAAAGCTAAACATTAAGCGGTCGTTTGCATTCAATAAAATTAAAACTTTTACTTTTTTATCTAAAACCCCATTATTTGTGCTTAATTCATAAGTTACGAAAGGAGCGCTTTTTGCGCTTAATGAATAGTTAAGATCATGATCAACCTTCAATGGAGTTCTGATTTTTTCATCAGAGAAATCTTTGTCATTATTTGTATCTAAAATATATTCAATAATACCTTGATTATTTTTTCTAAAAACGATATTTACATAACTATTAATTGATTTTTTAGAAAGTTTTCTTTGATTAGGGTTTTTTATCCATGTCGCATATCTTTCGTTAAATTTTGATTCATCAAATCCTTTTTTTATGAATTCTGGATAAACTGTTTGGAAGGCATCAAACCAAATTTGGTTCACGTAAAATTCATTCCAACCTTTCGGGATTCCTTTGGTTTCTTGCTCCGCTTTTTCTGATGAGTTCCAAGTTAGCATGGAAAAAGATTCTTTGAAAGAACCAAATCCGTTTACTTCTTTTAGTGGTAAATGAATGATATCTGAAGCTTCTTTTTTAGAGGAACAATTAAGTAAAATTAGAGAGACTAAAATAATATGTATCTTTTTCATATCAGTATTATTAGGAATTACAAAAATATAAGGATTTTAAAAATAAATTAAGTTGACTACTTAGCTTAAAGTTAGTTTTTGCTAGCGATTGAAAGGTATTTTTGAGCTCTCTCGCTCTTTAGTGCGAAGCGAGTAATGAAAGCGCGATTTTAATCCTGAATGCTTTCAGGATAAAGGAATTCCCAAAAATCATTTATTTTTATTATAAATAGGAAGTATTAAAAATGCCAAGCCTCCGAAAACGATAATCATGGCAGTTTGTGCGGTCCACATAATCCAACCAAAAGCATTTCCCATAACTTTATCAATGCCGAAAAGCGCTAAAGCACTAGCCACGGCAACAGGATATAAGCCTACACCACCGTTGGTTGCGGCGATAGAAAATGCGCCAGCAATAAAGCCAATTAGAATACCACCAAAGGGAACATCTAAAGCATCTACAGCAGGTATGGTTGCCCAAAACATGGCAACGTACATTACCCAAATAAAAATGGTATGGAAGATAAAAGCCCATTTATGTTTCATCTTAAAAATGCTGGTTACGCCTTCTTTTAGACCCAGAAAAAATCCTTTTAATTTTTTAGAAAATTTTGATTTCCCCTTTTTAATATACCATACAAAAGCTGCAAAAAATACAATAACGAGTGCTAGAGTGCCAAATGTTTTTAGCGGGTTAAAATCTTTGGTAAGTAATTCCCAAATAAAATCGAATTGTATACATAGCGTAATACCTACAACGATTAACATCATGGCTAAATCGGCAATTCTTTCTGCCACAATAGTTCCAAAGCCTTTTTCAAAAGGAATGTTTTCATAGTTGGTCATCACCGCAGCTCTCGTAACTTCTCCAGCTCTTGGTAAAAAAATATTCATTAAATAGGCAACTAAAACCGCTAAAGTAGCGTTTATAAATTTTGGTTTGTAGCCCAAAGGTTCTAATAGAAACTTCCATCTATAGGCCCTTGATAAATGACTTAAAATACCACATAATAAACCCAAGAAAATCCACCAATAGTTCGCACTTTTAAAATATTTAACTAATTCTGCTGGTGATACAATTGTTAGCGAATACCAAACTAAAAAACCTCCTAAAATAAGAGGTATTATTATTTTTAAAACTTTTTTTATATCCAAAATTATGTAAGTGTATTATCTTTTTCGTTCGGAAAAACTAAAGAAGGTTTAAAATTCTTTGCCTCTTCGAGTTCCATAAAAGCATAGACAATTAAAATTAAAACATCACCAACAGCAACCAGTCTAGCCGCGGCGCCATTTAGGGTAATTTCACCACTTTTACGTGGGCCGGGAATTGCATAGGTTTCTAAACGGTGCCCATTATTGTTATTTACAATTTGTACACGTTCGCCTTCAATAATGCCTGCGGCATCCATTAAATCTTCATCAATGGTAATGCTTCCTATATAATTTAAATCTGCACCTGTAACTTTTACGCGGTGGATTTTTGATTTTACAACTTGAACTAACATACGCACAAAAATAGGTTTTTTTTGGTTGTTAATTTTTTAAACGAATGTTATCAATCAATCTTATTTCTCCTACAAATACGGCAATAAAAGCGCGGTATTTTTTACCAGATTCTTTGTTTTTTATCGTTTTTAATGTTTTTTCATCAGCAATTGTGAAGTATTCTATAGTTAATAAAGGATGTTTTTTAAACTGATTTTTTACCCAATCAATAATTAAATCAGCATTTTCTGCACTAAATTTTTCACGTACCTTCTTTAATGTTTTATAAATAAAAGGTGCTGCATTTCTCTGTTCTTCACTTAACCTTGTGTTTCTAGAGCTCATCGCTAAACCATCTTCTTCTCTAAAAATAATACATCCTTTAATTTTAACATTTAAACCATTTTTTTTTACCATTTTTTTTATGATTTTTAGCTGCTGAAAATCTTTTTGACCAAAATAAGCTTTGTTCGGAGATACAATTTCAAATAACGTTTTTACAACAGTACCAACTCCATCAAAATGACCCTCTCTAAATTCCCCTTCCATTTTATGTTCTAATCCATCAAAGTCAAACTTTTCAGAAATGATATTTTCACTGTAAATTTCTTCTACAGAAGGATTGAAAAGTACATCACAAGAAATAGTTTCTAATAATTTTATATCATTTTTAAGTGTTTTAGGATATTTAATGAGGTCCTCTTGTCTATTAAATTGTGTAGGGTTTACAAAAACACTAACCACAACGATATCGGTTTTTTGCTGTGCTTTTTTAATTAAAGATAAATGGCCTTGATGCAAAGCTCCCATTGTGGGTACAAAACCAATTGTTTTATTTTGAGCTTTGAAGTTTGATAAATAAATTTTTAAGGCTTTTTTTTCTGTGAAAACGATCATAGTAAATTACGGTATAAAGTGTGCAAACTTACCAATTTAACATCATATTAGCATAATAATTTGTACTTTTGCGGATCTTATAAAAGAGTTTGATTTAATGAAGGACAAAAGAATATTATTTGTATCGTCTGAAGTTGTGCCATATTTACCCGAAACAGAACTGTCTTCTACAGCTTTTATTTCAGCTAAAAACGCACATTCTAAAGGTGTTCAAACCCGTATTTTTATGCCAAGATATGGCGTAATTAATGAAAGAAGACATCAATTACATGAGGTAATTCGCCTTTCAGGAATGAACCTTGTGGTGAATGATATAGATATGCCGTTAATTATTAAAGTTGCTTCTATTCCCAAAGAAAGAATGCAAGTTTATTTTATTGATAACGAAGAGTATTTTAAAAGAAAAGCGGTTTTTACAGACGAAGATGATCAATTGTTTGATGATAATGATGAAAGAGCAATTTTTTTTGCAAAAGGAGTTGTAGAAACTGTAAAAAAATTGAATTGGGCGCCAGATGTGATTCATATTCATGGTTGGCTCGCTTCTCTATTACCTTTGTATTTAAGAGAATTTTATAAAGAAGAACCGTTGTTCATAGAAAGTAAAATTATCACATCTGTATACAGTAGTGGCTTTGATGGTAGCTTAAATGAAGGTTTGGCTAATAAAGTAAAATTTGACCTTCATGAATCAGATAAAATCGGAACAATTCAAACACCAAATCATATTAATATTTTAAAAAGTGCAATCGAAAACTCTGATGCAATTATTCATGGTAGTGAGACAATTGATGAAGAATTAAGTTCTTTTATAGAAGAGAACAAAATACCGGTTTTAGAATATCAATTAGAGAATTTAAAAGAATCTTATTTGAATTTTTACGCTGATTTATTAGCAACTAAATAACTGTTTTTAAAGTGAGAAAATTTTTTAGAAAAAGTATTTATGTAGGTTTTGGACTGTCCTTGTTTATAATGATCGTATCTTGTGAAAACGATTTTACAGGCGTTGAATCTAATGTAATTAGTAATACAAAATTCGAAACAGACGCTGTTTCTGTAGATGTAGTTGCAGAGAACAGTCCTTTAGAAAGGATAAAGTCAGATAATATTTCAAGACAAATTAGTCAATATTTATTGGGTGTTTACACAAATCCAGATTACGAGAAAATTGAGGCATCTATTGTTTCTCAAATTTCCATACCATCTGGTTTAAGCGTTTTAGATGGTGTCATCTATGGCGCAGATACGACTGTAGTGACCAAAATAGATACTGTGTTTTTGAAATTACCTTATCAAGTAACTTTAAATGATAATAATAAATTTGAAATAGATTCTATTTTTGGAGATAAAAGCAAATCTTTTAATCTAAATATTTATAGGTCTAATACTTATATAAATGTATTGAATCCCTCGGATCCTTCAAAAACTAATAGTTTTTATTCTGATGATGTTTTCGAAAAAACTGGAAGTGAATTAAATAGTGAATTAAACTTCCCTTTTATTCCGAATGAAAATGATACAATGGTTGTCATAAAGAGAAGATTATATGATGATACAATTTCTACTAACGACACTTTAAAACTCTTTAATGCGGCCGCAAGTGCCATTCCTATACCTTTTGCTAGAATTCCATTGAATAAAGATACGTTTAAAGAATTATTTTTGGATAAATTTGAAAGTGGTGAATTTGCGTCTCAAGATGCATTTAATAATTATTTTAGAGGAATAATTATTGAAGCAACAGGAAATGAGGGTTCCTTAACTTCATTTAATTTTAATAATACGAATTCGACATTAGCGCCATCTTTAGAGGTTTATTACACAAATACTGTTTTAAAATCGGGTGCTATAGTGTTAGATACAATTTCTAAAAATAATAGTTTTCCTTTATCAGGGTATAAAGTAAATACTTTTAAAATGGAGGATAAAGTGTATCCTGTAAATAACGAAATCAAAATTCAAGGAACCGCTGGAAGCGAAGGTACTATTACATTATTTGATCAAAATAAAATAGATGAATTAACAGCTAATAATTGGTTGATTAATGACGCTACTTTAACTTTTTATATCAATCAATCTGCAGATACAATGCATGTTCCAGATAGATTATATTTGTATAAAAGCGATAAAAATATTCTAAACCCGAGTTTTAGCCAAATAAAAGATGCAACAAGCGAAGGAGCTTTTGGAGGTATTGGAGGATTTTTAACTAGAGATTCTAATGGGAAAAAAGAAAAGTATACGTTTAAAATAACAGATTATGTTTCTGATATTATAAGTGGAGAAATAGCATATGAATCAATTTTAAAACTGAAAGTTTACAATCCTTCTGATTCTCCAGTTTCAGCTGGTGATCTCGATTTTAGAAATGGTAGCTGGAATCCAAAAGCGGTTACACTCTTTAATAATTCTTCAGCCAATGGAGTTAAAAAAGCTGCATTAGTAATATCTTTTTCAGAAAAAAAATAATTGAAACCAATAAAAGAATAGTATGTGTGGAATATCAGCCTATATAGGCTATAGAAAAGCCTATCCAATAGTTATAAACGGTTTGAAAAGACTAGAGTATAGGGGTTATGATAGTTCAGGTGTAATGATTTATGATGGTGAAAAAATGAACCTTTCTAAAACGAAAGGTAAAGTTTCCGATCTGGAGCTAATTACCAATGCTGATCAAGAAAGAACAAAAGGGAATATCGGAATGGGGCATACTCGTTGGGCAACTCATGGAGTACCAAATGATGTGAATTCTCATCCACATTATTCAGAATCTGGTAATTTAGCTATAGTACATAATGGAATTATTGAAAATTATGATACTATTAAAAAAGAGTTAATTTTTAGAGGGTATACTTTTGAAAGTGAAACAGATACCGAAGTTTTAGTAAACTTAATTCAAGAAGTTAAACTAGTAGAAGGTTGTAAATTAGGGAAAGCAGTTCAGTTAGCCTTGAACAACGTTGTGGGAGCCTATGCAATTTCTGTTTTTGATAGAACGAATCCAGATGAAATAATTGTTGCACGTTTAGGAAGTCCAATTGCAATTGGAGTTGGTAAAGACAATAAGGAATTTTTTATAGCTTCTGATGCTTCTCCTTTTGTAGAATATACCAAAAATGCTATTTATTTAGAAGATGAAGAAATGGCTATTATTAAACTAGGTAGAAAGGTAAAAGTACGCAAAATTCATAATGACTCCTTGGTTGTTCCTATTATTCAAGAGCTTAAAATGAGTTTAGAGCAAATTGAAAAAGGAGGATATGAGCACTTTATGTTAAAGGAAATTAATGAGCAGCCTAAAGCAATTACAGACACTTTTAGAGGTAGAATGTTACCGGAAGAAAATATGATTAAGATGTCTAGTATCGAAGACAATCTTGATAAATTTTTAAATGCGAATCGAATTATTATTATTGCTTGTGGTACTTCTTGGCATGCCGGTCTAGTAGCAGAATATCTTATCGAAGATATGGCTAGAATACCTGTTGAGGTCGAGTACGCGTCAGAATTCAGGTATAGAAATCCTATTGTTACCAGTAAAGATGTGGTTATTGCAATTTCCCAGTCAGGTGAAACAGCAGATACATTAGCTGCAATTAAATTAGCAAAATCTAAAGGAGCTTTTGTTTATGGAGTTTGTAACGTTGTTGGATCTTCTATTGCCAGAGAAACACATTCAGGTGCCTACACGCATGCAGGTCCAGAAATAGGAGTTGCATCAACAAAAGCATTTACAACTCAGATTACAGTTTTAACTTTAATAGCTTTAAAATTAGGAAAGGCAAATGGATCTTTAGCAGATCATACGTTTAAAAATTACATTAAAAAGATGCAGTTAATTCCTAGACAAGTTGAAAAACTACTAGAAATTGATGAGCATGTTAAGAGTATTGCAGCTGTATATAAAGATGCAACAAATTGTTTGTATCTCGGAAGAGGGTTTAACTTTCCGGTAGCTTTAGAAGGGGCTTTAAAGTTAAAAGAGATTTCCTATATTCATGCAGAAGGATACCCTGCGGCAGAAATGAAACATGGTCCTATTGCCTTAATTGATGAAAATATGCCAATTTTTGTAATAGCAACCAATAAAGGGCATTATGAAAAAGTAGTGAGTAACATTCAAGAAATAAAAGCGAGGTCTGGAAAAATTATTGCTGTAGTTACTGAAGGAGATACTCAAGTTAGAGATATTGCAGATCATGTAATTGAAGTGCCTGATACTGAAGAAGCATTAACCCCCTTGTTAACTACAATTCCTTTTCAGTTATTATCTTATCATATAGCTGTGATGTTGGGTAAAAATGTAGATCAACCTAGAAATTTAGCAAAATCCGTTACAGTGGAATGATTTTATTTTACACAAATCATATTGTACTTATTTAAGCATAAAAATACCCCAAAATGCGTCAGACATTTTGGGGTACTTTATTTAGATTGATTTTTTTATTCTAAAACCTCAAAAGTAATAGGAATGCTATTACGAACTCCTACAGGAATTTCAGACTATTTTTCTGGGCTCATTTGAAGTAAAGATGCTATAATTTCCGGAGCTTTTTGTTCTAAAACAGGATGAGAACCCCTTGTTCTAGCGTTTACAACTTTTCTGGTTTTGTCAATTGTAAAAACCACCTAGAGACGTTTTTTTCCAAAACTTAAACTTAATTCAGTAGCTAAACCAATATTAAATTTTCTACTAAAATGTTCAGCAACCTTTTAAATAAAGCATTTTTTTAATTCTTTATTATTTCCTTTACAACCAAAAAATATAGGTGTATTTTCTATTCAAACAAAAGGAATAACTTCTATAAATTATTCAGTTTTTCTATATGTATTGCAATAGTTTCACCTTCATCTGTTTCTGTAAGTTTTATAATAATTTCTTCAATTTTTAAGTCATCTTCCGCAATTTTAGGCATATTTTTTAGAGGTGGAATGACCTTTTTAATTTCTACAATAGGAATATTTTTATTCATTTCCTCCAAAATACTTACATCATCTAAATCGGAATAACTTCTTTCATAAGTTTAATATCCGGTTAAAATATGAACAATAAATAAAGTGAATACTAATCCTAACTGATTTTTTTCTAAAATTATCTAAATTAAATTTTGGTGTTTTTTTGATTTCTATTTTAAAACTTTTAAGTTTCTACTAAAAAGTAGAATATTTAATGCTAGTCAGAACATCGTGAGTACCTTATTATAAACAACACATAATGTTTCCAGCGTAAAATTAAATAGATTAAAATATTGAAAAGAATGATTTTTATCATGTTTTATCATGAACTTTGGTGTGATTTCCATCATTCCAAAGCGTGAGAATATCAGTTGCAACAGAAGCTCCACTGCCGGCTGCAATTGCAAATTGACTTCGCCAACCAGCAATGGTGCCACAACAATACAGGTTGGTTTTAATAAGATGATTTGTGTTTTTTAGTTGAATTCTATCTTTTGCAGCATTTGATTTTTCATGAGGAATTATAAATTCCTCTAAACCCGTTATAGTAAATGGTTTTGCATAATTCAAAGCAATAATTACAAGTTTAGAATCATATACATTCTTATTAGTGGTCACTTTATAACTTCCTTCGATTTCTGTTACAGATAAAACTTTCTCTCTTTCAATTTGAGAAATATGCTGATACATGTTGGTTAATTGTTCTTTTCCTTGCTTTAAAATATCTTTCCCTGTCCTGCCTGGTGCTAAACCTAAAACATTATTAAATAAAGCATTTTCTAAATGAGAAGCTCGTTGATGCATGATAATTCCAATATTTTTATCAAGCGCAAAAGCCTTGGTTTTTGCAGAGCCTAAAACTAACGCACATTGCATTCCAGAAACACCACCACCAATAATTAAAGTGTCAAAAACCATTTTATATAAATAACATTTTTATATTTTGAGCAAATAGCTTTACAGAGATTGCCAATAAAATTACCCCAAAAATTTTACGGATTATTTGAATACCACTGGGCCCTATTAAGCGTTCTATTTTAGAAGAAGTTTTTAAAACGATATATAAAAATATTACGTTTAAAACTACAGCAACTATAATATTCTGTATATCAAATTCAGCTCTTAAAGACAATAGGGTTGTTAAACTTCCTGGTCCAGCAATCAATGGAAAAGCAAGCGGAAAAACAGTTGCAGTGATGGGTGCATTGTTACCATCGTCTTTATATAAAGTGATTCCTAAAATCATTTCTAATGCAATAAAAAAGAGAATAAATGCGCCCGCAACCGCAAAAGAATTTACATCAATACCAATTAAACTCAATAAACTTTGTCCTAAAAAAAGGAAAACAATCATAATAAAACCTGCAATTAATGATGCTTTTTCAGACTGAATATGACCTACTTTTTTGCGTAAATCTATGATGATAGGAATGTTTCCAATAATATCAATTACTGCAAATAAAACCATAAATGCAGTAAGTATTTGTTTGAAATTAAAAGTCATTTTTAAAAATTAAAGTTTTTGCAAAATTAGTTAACTAACTTTATCGAATTGTAAAAATAGAAAAAAATATTCTTATTTTTGTCGTATGTTTCAACTAGGAAAAACAATTGTCTCAGAAGGTATTTTAGAAAAAGATTTTGTGTGCAATTTGGCTGCATGCAAGGGTGCTTGTTGTGTAAATGGTGATGCTGGTGCTCCTTTAGACAAAGAGGAAGTGAAAATTTTAGATGAAATTTATCCGAAATTAAAACCTTTTTTAAGAAAAGAAGGAATAGCGGTCATCGAAAAAGAGGGTACTTCAGTTATCAGTGAGTCGGGCGAACTAGAAACACCTTTGGTTAATGGAGCAGATTGTGCGTATGTAATTTTTGATAAAAAAAATACAGCGTTGTGTGCAATTGAAGAAGCTTATAACCAAGGTGAAATTGATTGGAAAAAGCCAGTTTCTTGTCATTTATATCCTATTAGAGTGAAAGATTATAGTGAGTTTTCTGCTGTAAATTATGATAAATGGGAAATTTGTGATGATGCTTGTTCTTTAGGAAAAGAGTTACAAGTGCCCGTTTATAAATTTGTAAAACAAGCTTTAGTTAGAAAATTTGGGCAAAATTGGTATGATGAATTAGAAAAAGTTGCTGAAAAGCATTTACGAGAAAAGTAATTTATTTAAGTAGATTCCTCGAAATTAGACGATTATATTTTTTACGTTGTTATGGCACGTTCTTTGTTTTGACATAGTCTTAACATTTAAATTTTTCAATTATGAAAAACGTAAAAAAACTACCAACCAAACAGTTAGAGAGGTTCTCAAACATTTTCACCCAGCTAGGACTTGTTTTAGTACTCTTTATCGTTTATGTTATTTTAGAACATCAAACTTTAGAAAAATCTTTGGAAATTGTAGATTTTAATCCGCCAGAAACCATTATGATTTCTCCTGATCAAGACATTATTTTTGTAAGAGAACCTAAACCGGAGCCAAAGATTCAAAATATAGCAAGTACTGTGTTTATTGTAGATGAACTTATTAAAAAAGTGGGGAATAATATAGTTGAGACAGTTTTAGTGCAAACTACCGAAGATATCCTTCAATTAGATATTGATGCTCTTATTACTGTTGAAGAACCTAAAGAAGCTGAACCATTAGAAACTGTGCCCTTTATAATGATAGAAAATGCACCTGTTTTTAAAGGATGCGAAGGTTTATCAAAGGAAGAAAATAAACTATGTTTTGATAAAAAAATGAACAAGTTTGTGCAACGTAATTTTGATGCGCAACTAGCTAATGAAATCGGTCTGCATTCAGGAAAATATAGAATTAGCACACAATTTATCATTGATGATATAGGAAATGTTGTTGATATTCAGATAAGAGCACCACATTTTAGGCTTAAAAAAGAGATGCAAGAGTTAATTGAAAAGCTTCCAAAATTTACGCCGGGAATGCAAAGAAATAAAGCTGTTAAAGTTAAATACACCTTACCAATTTCCTTTAGGGTAGATTAGTTTAAAGGAATGTATTGATAATTT
>TARA_B110000967_G_scaffold115931_1_pt1 | contig 12272 bp, 10 predicted proteins | sample TARA_B110000967 | Tara Oceans TARA_B110000967 (sample SAMEA4397903) | marine metagenome | biome: Polar Biome; feature: [DCM] deep chlorophyll maximum layer (ENVO:01000326); material: water (ENVO:00002006), including particulate matter (ENVO:01000060) such as... | depth 35 m
TGTTTGAACGCCCATTTCATTTTCTTATCCTCAAGAACTAGGTCTACTGTTCTGCCAGTATCCCTAAGTGCTGCAGCAACCATAACTGCAACATTCCTCAAATCTGGACTCAATGGGATCACAACATCTTCTGTACTACTAATTAATTCAGGAAGGAGTTTCTTTTCTTCGAGTAATTCCATTATTACCATATCTCCAAATCCAAATCCTGTTGCTGGTAAGTCTTTTCCTCCTAATGTGGAAAGTAGTTTATCATATCGTCCTCCACCACAAATTGCTCGAAATTTTCCTTCCCTGTCATGTGCTTCAAAAACGGAACCAGTATAATATGCAAGTCCCCTAACAATAGAAGCGTCAAATTCTACCCATTCAGATATCCCATAAGAATCAATTGAGTCAAAAAGATAATTTAATTCAGAAACAGCAATACTTTCATCCTCTAAAGCAGAAGTTAAATCTGACATATTTTTAATTCCGAGGATATTTTGAATTGTTTGTATTGCATGTGAATCATGGCCCAATTCTGCTAATTGTTGAGATATTATATCTGCAGATAGTTTATCCATTTTATCAACAATTATGCACGTTTTAGTAAATATATCTCCCTCTACTTTAAGCGAACCTAAAACTTCCTCCAGTACTTTTCTACTACTAATTCTAATAACTAAATCATCAGAAGATAGTCCTACACTCTCAAAAAATGTTACTACTACCGATATTAATTCAGCATCTGCTGAAATTTCAGAAGTACCCCAAATATCGACGTTCCATTGATAATGTTCCCTTCCTCGGCCACGTTGAGTCCTTTCATACCTCCAACATTGAGGTATCGAATACCATTTTATTGGCATTGGTAAAGCACCTGCTCTGCTCATCACCATACGTGCCAGTGAAGGAGTCATCTCTGGCCTTAAAGCAACCTTACGATCGCCTTTATCTTGAAAATTATACAACTGTTGAGTAATCTCCTCACCTTGTTTTCTTGTATAGAGATCTTCATGTTCAAGAATAGGAGAATCATATTCTTCAAACCCGTGAGATAGTGCTGCATCATCGAAGTTATCAAAAAGCCAATTTCGTAACCTCATATCCTCTGGATAGAAATCTCGAGTACCTCGAACGCCTTGTGCCACGGTTATTCGAACAAACGAAGCCACTTCAAGCCTTATGTCGTTCACGGAAGTTATCGAGCCTTTCTTTACGAGTTACTCTTCCATCGGAAAGAGGGAAAGCATAGAATCTAAGTGCTAAGAAAGTGAAAAATCCAAACGCACCAGTGTTGATTGCCCATGATATCCATTCGTTTAATTCGACAACCTCAACCAAGGCATAGAAAGTAACAGTTGAAAAAATCCATAGTACCGTATATACAATCATCATCCGAGTAAAACTAGAGCGAATTTCTGATTCTGATTCAAATGTAATCCAGCGATGTAATACAAAAGCCTGGACTGAACTAATAAAAAACGAAACGGCCCAACCGAATGTTTCAGGATATTTGGTCATAGAAGCATAATCCGAAAAAAACCAATATAACGCAAAGAAAATTGCTACATTGATACAGCCAACACCACAATACATCGTAAACTCTCGAAGTAACTTAGATTTAGGATAATCATCTGAGACTAGCATAATTTAAATTCCTCAAATAATTTCCGTTCCCAAAACCAGACATTTAATAATTAAAATCATAATCAGTTAGTTTGTATTTTTGGTGTTATTTCGGCTTCCACTGTTGAAAGTGTATGGGCAACCGTTTCACCATAATCATTAACAAAGGTCGGAGGTAATGCATCTCCTGCTTTGATTATGTATGGATCGGCGCCTCCAGGTAATGTATCAATTGGTACATTGGCCCCTTCTGGTATGTTTCTATACAAAGGCCTAGGCTCGAGTTCATAGTTACCAGTAACAAACGCAAATAACCAAAATTGATTATCATTAGGAATAATTCTATTGATTAAGATATACTTATTCATGCCAATGAATAATCCTGCAGTTACTCCCCAAAATAGTAGGATTATAGTTATTCCATAGGGGTTGCTCGGATTCCATGGATCCTCGACATTAATTAGTAAATCTATGAAATAAGATGACATTAGAACTCCAAACATAATTGGGAATCCCAGATACATGATGTAATCCCACCATTTTCCTATCCACCAATCATTATCTCCAGTATTAATAAAATCATCTCTAAAAGAAGATACTCCATTATCAAGATAATCCCGGAAGTTGAAACCAGTTATATCATTCTCTTCTTGCCAATTTCGATATCTGGACCATCCATATTTCCATATTGAATATGCTATGAATAGTCCGCTAAACATTAATCCATATCCCCATATATGATCTTGAACTTCTAAAAATTGTGGGAAAGCAACGCCAGTATCTGCATCCAATTTAATCCACAAAGCAGCACTAGGAATGCCAAAGAAGAATATTGCCATAGTAGTAAAGCCTACTGCTTTTTGACGTTCAATGCCATGGTCTACGAAATTTCTTACGCATAGTTCAACGGTCGATATCATAGAAGTTAAAGCTGCAAATGAGAGTGCAAGGAAGAACATTGTAACCATTAAAAGTTGAACAACTGGTCCTCCGGGTGCCTGAGCGAATACTTCTGGTAAAACTAAGAAAGTAATTGCACTACTTCCTCCACTAACTGCTCCTAATGGATCTTCAGAAACTGAGAATACCGCCATCATAACGGTTAATCCGGCTATAATTGAGATACTATTGTTTGCAAGACACATGGTTGCTGCGTTCAGAGTAGTGTCCTCATCTTTTCTCATGTAAACTGAGTAAGTTATTGCCATTCCCATTCCTGCTGAGCAAGACCAAGCTGACTGAGATAATCCATTGATCCATGTTTCTGGCTCATATAGGTACTCGGGTTGAATACTGAACATGTACACAAAACCATCCAAAGTACCGTCTTTCAAATCCATCACAAATGATAGGAATAACGCTGCAAATAGTAATATGAACAAGGAAATTATTAATGTAACATTTACTTTTTCAATTGCCTTGGCACCTTTCCAAATTGCTGCCATAGTGATTATTACTGCAATTAACTGGAATCCAATCACTTGCCATGTATCTTGAAGGAATGAGTTCCAAACTTCTTGAGTATCAACTTCGGATCCTAAGCCGCCTCGAATTGCTGTTTGAAAATAATTCAAACACCAGCCCGTTACAACAGCATAGTAAAATCCAATTGCAGTTGATATCCATGCAGTCCAAAGGCCCATCCAAGCAAATTTATTTCCAGTGAATATACGAAATGTTCCAACAGTTCCTGTTCTACTTCTTTTACCTAATGCGAATTCAGCAATAATAAGTGGTATTGACCATAAAAAAAGGAATATTAACCAAGGTATCAGGAAAGATCCTCCGCCATTTGCACCAACCATCCTTGGGAATCTCCAAATATTGCCTGTACCTATTGCTGCACCTATAGTTGCGAAAATAAGCCCTAAACGGCCACTAAATTCATCAGATTGAGGGCCAGAATCTGAATTCATCTAATCATTCTCCAATTTTTAAGGTATTTTTTTAAGAATTTAGCTCGGCACTTGGAAGTCTTTCAGGAGGTAATCCCAATACCTTTTGATCTTCAGAAAACATTGCCCTCAAAGTAAAGGCTAAGCCCCCCCATACAAAGGTGGCTATTACTAAGAACATTATAACGGCAAATACAGTTGACCCAAAATCTGCCCTGTAAGGTAATGAGAGAGTGTAATAATCGCCCTCATCTGCAGGAGGATATCTGAATGGGAATGCTCCATTTGTAGTACCTAACATTGCCTTATAATGAATTTCACCTACTGCAGTATCAGGCAGAGGTATTTCTGCAGAAATTAAGGTCCCATTCATTCCATCTTTTAACTGGCATTGTTGATTTAACTCTTCAAAACCAGACATTTCCCACGGCTTATAGTTCCATTCAGTTGGTCCAAAATCATCTTGATTTCTAGTTGGTTCAACAAATCTCCACATCAAATGTGTTCGAGTCATATTAGAGGTGTATGGGAAAGAAGTTTCTAAGCACATGCTAACCGGTATATTTCCCTTATTTGGTATTTCAACGTCTTCTGGAGATTGCAAAAGCTGATTAGAAGTAGTATTTTCTATGCCGACAATAGCCCTATACCTTGGATCATCAGCTGCTTCTGCCATATAGAATGGTACTCCTAAGTTTCTAACTGCGATGTGCGCTATATCTTCTGGACTCTCATGGAAAGCGTTACCAATTTCAATTGTATAACAATATGAATCATGAACACCATAATGCCAGTCACAAAAGTCACCAGTCGTAGGATATAAGTCAGATGATTGCATTGGCGCATAGTCAGTCATTTGCCCCATTACATTGCCATGATAAACTAGAAATTCATCATCGGGAGAATAACAATTTGTACAATGTCCCCATGGCCACAACACAAGTTCGGAAAATGCGTGCCACGTTATTGTAGCCTTGAATTCTGAAGAACCATCGCCATTATCATCATTCATTTCGGTCATATCTTGAATAAATTTAGTCTCTGGTTCACTGTTTCCACCCAACCAGTCTTCATCAATTTGGCCATCAGCATCATCATCTTTACCATCAACATGATCTTCATTGATTAAACCGTCTCCATCATTATCTTCATAATTGACAGGGCCGTTGTATACATCGTTATTTGCTCCAACTTCACCAGCATAACACATACCTGGGAATAAAGGCCCTGTTGCACCCAAAGGTGCGCCCCACTCAAATTGATAGTTTCTGTTAAGATCTACTCCATCACAAGATGGATCTACTGTTTCATCAATATCAGGAAGAGGAGTTACTCCCGTTGCAGTATTGTCTCTAAGGTTTTTTCTCCAACCTGAAGTTCGACAATCATCCCATGCTTCACCATCGCAGTTAGCATCGACCCAAACTTCACGATCATATCGATTGCCATCAGTGTTTAGCATAGGAATCAAATATATTTCTCTCGTATTTACCATATCAGTTATGAATTGTTCTGAAAAGTCTTCATCGACCCCTAAATCTCCGGGTCCGCATGGATTTCCATCGCCGTTACTATCTTGAGCGCTGATATTTAACATTAAACAATCTCCATCATTATCAATTCCATCCCATCCATCCTCATCAATTAGGCCATCTCCATCATTATCCACTCCTGCCATACCATAATAATAAGCTAAAGTTTCAAGGAAAAACATAGGCACTTCATATGACATCCATTCTCTTGCATGGTGATTACCAACAAGCATAATATCGGGTAAATCTGCATAATTTCCGCAGTCTCCAACAAAAGTATTGCAGTCTCCTCCTGTAACACCCCCTAATTCTTCACCGCCTCCAGTGATTTTTATCCATGGACTAGGATGATTGTAATACCATCCCTTGTAATCATCTAGGCCCATGTCTTCACCTCTTGCATTTACTCCTCCAATTAATCCTTCATGATAACTCATAAAGTCTGGATTTCTGTCAGCAAGAAATTGCATCCTATCTTTCATGGAAAAGTAATCATGGTATTCTCTGAATTGCACCCTATCATCTCCGCCCCATGGAAATATTTGGTTGATATAATCATCAGACCATAAATCACTAGCAGAAACTTCGGAAATCTCCTGTGCTTCGACTGGAGGCATTAATGTCAAGGGAGCCCCAATTGAAAGAAGTAGGGGTAACAATAAAGCAATAATAGGTAGCCTATTGCTATATTTTCTTGCAGCGTCTCGAGTTATTGACGTCATATGTTATACACCCGAAACAACATATGGTCTTGAATCCCACGTATTCCAGTGTTATTTAACGAGAGTACTTTATGAAGTGCACCACGTGGGGCCAATATATGGAAAAGTTAGAAGATTTCTTATCGGGAGAACAGATAATTCTTGGGTTTTCACAAAATACCCTACTCGCAGTATTACTATGCGGTTTGGTTGCAACCGCATCAGGCGCCATAGCAAGAAGATTACTATTTCCCAGAATCATAGATCTAATTTCAAAAACTGAAAGAATAGATGGTAAGGATATTTTTGCCCCTAGATCACTTGGCTGGATGATTGGTTTCTTGATAATGAGCCTTACATTAGATTGGATAGGAAGTAATGGAGATCCGGTGTGGAATGAGAATTATATGAACACCATATCTAACTTATTTTATGCTGGATTTGTTGTTTTGATGTTATTAGCAGCATTTAGATTAGTAGATTATATTGATGTTTTAATCGTAGTAGAAGGAGATGATATGGCCGCCAGGCGATCATTAGCAAGTGTAGCAGAATCAATCGGTAGAGTTGTAGTAGTAGTAGTTGGATTCTTCATTGTTGCAGGACTTGCAGGAGTAGATGCAAATTCATTTGTTGCAGGATTAGGAGTAACTGGCCTTGTAATTGCTTTGGCTGCTAAAGATTCTGTAGCAAATATGTTTGGAGCCATTTCCATATTAATCGATCAACCATTTAACGTCGGAGATTGGATTGTAGTAGGTAGTGTTGAAGGAGAGGTTATTTCTATTGGACTTAGAACTACTCAAATCAGGTCTTCAGCCGATACAATGATTACTGTACCAAATTCCAATATTACTAATTCTTCTGTTGAAAACTTTAGTCAAAGAAGATTTAGAAGAATTCAACCAACTTTTGATTTTGAAGTCAATAGTGATCCTGATGCACTCAAAAAGTTCTGTGATTCCCTGTGTAAGCAGGTAGTTGATGATCCAAGATCTATGAAATCTGAAGATTCATGGATTAGAGTAAAATCGTTTGCACCTTCAATGGTGATTGTTGCAACTAACTTCTATTGCATGTCATCTGCAGCAACTCAAAGAGAATTTACAGAAGATATTTTATTGATGGCTAGAGCTAGAGCAAAAGATAATCAATTGAATTTCCATGAGCCTCGAAGAAGGGAACATCAACAACTTTAGAGGTGTCAATATGACCATACTTATTCTAATAAGGCACGGTCAATCAATATGGAATGCAGAAAATAGATTCACAGGTTGGACGAATGTTGAATTGTCTGAAAAAGGAGAAAAAGAAGCATTGGATGCTGGGATATCACTTTCTAAAATAAGTATTGACTCCGTACATACCAGTGATCTGATTAGAGCACAAAAAACTGCTGAAATAATTATGGAAAATAATGATGTATCATCAAAATTTTCTACTTATTTTGATTTTAGGTTAAATGAAAGAAATTATGGGGAATTGCAAGGCCTAAATAAAAAAGAAACTGCAGAAAAACATGGAGCAGAACAAGTCCACATATGGAGGCGCTCCTATGATATTGCACCACCAGGTGGAGAAAGTCTGAAAATGACGGCTGAAAGAACTATTCCTTATTTTATTGAAGAAATACTGCCTGAATTAGAAAATGGAAGAAATATATTAGTAGCAGCTCATGGTAATTCTTTGAGATCAATCGTTATGCATATAGAAAATATATCTCCAGAAGAAATTGTTACCGTCGAAATACCAACTGGCATACCTCGTATTTATGATTATAATGATGGCATAATAACTAAAAATGAGTAATTGGCTTTGTTGGAGAAGGCGAGGCCTTTCTGTATAGATAGAATCCAGCAATTCCTACAGTAATGCAAAATACAGGCATTAATAATTCAGATAAAGTAGTTGGAGTTTGATGATATATTGTAATTATTCCAAGAAAAAAGCTCACAAAGGCGATTGCGGCTGGAGACCTATTACTGTACATCTTTTTTTGAAATGGAATGACTTTGGAGATAATGCTAACTGCCGGTTCAGGAGCGCCGGATTGACGGGCAAATGCTTCGAGTACATCCAATAGAGATTGTTCATATTCCCATATTACTAAACCCCCCTTGTGGGCATAAAAGGCATTTGAAGAACACCATTTTTCGGGGGCCGTAGAAATCCATCCGTCGATTAGAGATTTTCGCAATAAAACTATATCCATATTTGAATTACTTTTATGGTATATCCTACTTAAATCATGCATTAAACACGCAAAATCTCTTATTGCAGGGAACTCACATTCATCTTTGAACAACCCATCGGCTAATCTTGGAGGATTTATACTCAAGGAAAAAAGTCCGTTTTCTTTAATTAAAAAATCATCAAACCTTACATCTCCAAGACTTAACACACAAGGAGTGTCGCGTGTAAATGGAGCCCTCCATATAGTATTTGATTTGAGAATTTCTTCAAGTTTCATTAGTCTTTTATTCCAACGTTGTTGGTCTACTGGAGTTATTCTAGCAGATTCAATTGATGAATGATACAATCCTAACTTTTTACCGGCCTCATTAAGTATTGACTTGCTATCTTCAAAATTACTTTCAGTAAGGGATTCATGAAGTTTTTCTCCAACATTTTGCTCATATTTTAATGATTTACGTAAAATAATTATGTCTGAACTATTCCATGAATAACCTCCGCTAGGAATATTCATTTCAGAGTGAGAATTTGCCACTCTGGATTGTAAGCGGCCATCTGAACCCCAAGGAAGAAATTGAGCAATCCAAATAATCCCATCACTTTCAAGATTTACCGATAGTCCTCTTTCAGTATTTTTGGTAGATATAATTGATAATGTTTCAGGATTAGGAACTTGCCCCCATTTTTTTAATTCAGAAATTATAATTTTCCAATCTTCTGAGTTTTCTAATTTAGTTGGCTCTATAATGTCCATTACAATTCTTTGTGCTACTAGTCTTACTGGAGTAAAACCAAATGGGGCTTCGCCTTGAGTTTCTGATTCAACCATTGCAGAAGGCATCCAAGAATTATCTAAACTAACCATGCTTCTCCGCCATATTCAGGAAGAGGTTCCATTATTCATGCAATCGGTCTAAGAAGACTTGAATGCATGTACTCTTGTCGAGTAGTATGGAAGGCACTACCTCGGACATGCCTCTCGCCGTTGATATGGATGGGACATTGATTCTTTCTGACATGAGTAAAATTAGCATTACTAAAGTCTTAATCCGAAAACCCTGGTTAATACCGAAAGTATTGATTAAAGAAATTAGTGGAAAGAGAGCACAATGGAAAAGACTTCTTGCAGAAAAGTTAATTTTTGATCCTGCAGATTTAGAATATCATGAAGTTTTTCTGGAGTGGATAACTGGAGAATTTGCAAGAGGAAGGAAACTTATCCTAGCAACTGCTTCAGATAGAATCGTTGCTGAACAAGTTGCTGCACATGTTGGATTATTCTCTGATGTAATGGCATCTGATCGTGATTTCAATCTCAGAGGTTTACAAAAAGCCGATGCGTTAGTTGCCAGATATGGATTGAAAAAATTTGCTTATGCTGGAAATAGTCATCATGACATAGATGTCTGGAAACATTGCGGCCAAGTTATTGTAGTAAATCCTGAAAAGGGATTATTAGATAAAGTCGGAGATTCAGTAGATTTTATTTTTGAATAACGAGTGATACAATGGGCCGTCAAAAAAGATCATTTGGGAATATGATTGATGGCATAGCAAAATGGCTACTAAAATTTAGGATAGTTGTAATTCCTGCCCGATATATATCAAACTCTAGGTTTACATGGAGCCTTGTATCACGAACGGATAGAATTCGAACAAGAAGATTAGGAAATAGAATTATTAATGAAGAATTACCAAATCATATTTCCATAATTATGGATGGAAATCGAAGATTTGCATGGAGTAATAAACTCAAAAGAGAAATTGGTCATTTTAGAGGAAAAGAAAAACTAAAAGAAGTCATGGAATGGGTATTAAATTTGGAAATAAAATACCTTACTGTATATGCCCTTTCTACTGAAAACATTAATGAACGGGATCCTGAAGAGTTAGAGTCATTATATGATTTATATGAAATTGGACTTAAAGAAATTGCGGATGATCATTTTATTCATTCGAAAAGAGTAAAGGTACAAGCCGTTGGAAGGTTAGATGAGTTACCAGAAAGGGTTCGAAATGCAATTAAAATTGCAGAAGAAAAAACTTTAGATTATTCAGATTTCATCTTTACAGTATGTTTAGCATATGGAGGTAGAGAAGAGATAGTGGATGCCGTTAAAGAAGTTGCATCAGATCATGCTGAGGGCAAATTATCGCTTTTAGATATAAATTCCGATGAAATTTCAAGCCGCCTTTATTCCGCTGAAATTCCAGATCCGGATTTAGTAATAAGGACTAGCGGAGAAGAGAGGATTTCAAACTTCTTGCTATGGCAAATAGCATATTCAGAGTTATACTTTACCGATGTACATTGGCCATCATTTTCTCGTAATAATCTATATGAAGCTATAGAATCATATCAATATAGGAGACGAAAGTATGGCAAATGAAGTATGTAAAGAATGTGGAAGAGATGAGTATAGAAACCCTGCAGTTACTGTAGATGCAGTAGCCCTTAGAGAGAGCCTCCAAGGAGCTGAAGTTTTAATGATTAAACGAGGACCATTTCCTCCAGAATGGGAAGGTAAATGGGCATTTCCTGGTGGATTTGTAGATTATGGAGAAAATCCTGAAGCCGCAGTTATTAGAGAATTAAAAGAAGAAACTGGCGTAATAGGTGAAAATCCAGTCTCATTAGCAATACTTGGAGAGCCGGGCAGAGATCCTAGAAAGCACTGTGTAGGATTATTCTATATTGTAGATGTGGATCCTGAATCCAAACCATTAGCTGGAGATGATGCGATAGAAGCTGCATGGGTATCAATCGATTTATTAACAGAAAATAATATTGCTGGCGATCACATCAATATAATTGGAATGTTAATTGACATGTTAAATGAATAGTTCTAACAACATTGGCCTTATCGAACAAACATGCATCGTAAAGTAAAGATAGATACAGGCGAGAAAAAATGGGCCCCATATAGTCCTGGAATATCAGTGCGTGACCATATTTGGCTTTCTGGGCAGATAGGCGTTGATTCTGGTGAAGATATTGAATCGCAGATGAAAGGGACTTTAGGGAAAATTGATATTTTATTAGAGGCGGCAAATAGTTCAAAAAAAGATCTTGTAAAAGTAACAATTCTAATGACTGATATTGGAAATTATGGAATAATCAATAAAATTTACGGAGAATGGTTAGAAGATGTGTTGGCTCCATCTCGAGCAGCCTATGAAGTTCCTAATTTACCGGCAAATGCTATGGTTGAAATTGTATGTGAAGCATTTAGAGGATTAGAAGTTGAATAAAGCCAAAGAAGTCATGTATACGACACGATTCGGTTATCTATGACTGTATTCAAGGCCTATGATATAAGAGGCATCGCAGGAACAGAATTGAGTAGCGAGTTTTCTGAAAGATTGGGTAGGGCCATAGCTACTCATCTAGATGCTAAAGCAGTTGCAGTAGTTAGAGACATTAGAGAATCTGGTCCTGAGTATCACGCCGCTTTTGTGAAAGGCTTACTTGAATCTGGTGCAGATGTTATGGACCTAGGCGTAACTACCACTGGAGTATTATATCGCTCAACAGTAGATCTTCCTGTCGATGTTGCGGTTGCTATAACTGCAAGCCATAATCCTCCAGAATACAATGGATTCAAAATTTGTGAAGGAACTATGCCTTTAGGAGGTCAAGAATTACAAGACATAAGAATGACTTTTGAAAAAGGTGAATTTAGAGAAGGAAATGGGACTTATACTCTAATAGAAAATTATGAAGAAGAATATATGGAAAAAGTTCTTGAAAATATAGGTAAAATTGAGAGGAATATTAAGGTCGTATTAGATTGTGGAAATGCAGTTCCTGGACCATTGGCAGTAAAGGCACTAGAAAGGTTAGGAGTAGAGGTAATACCAATCTATTGCGAATGGGACAATTCATTTCCCAATCATCCCCCTGATCCTACTAGGCAGAGTAATATGATTGATTTAGGAAAATCTGTAATAGAACACGGTGCCGAATTTGGAATTGGCATGGATGGAGATGGAGATAGACTTGGGGTCGTAGATGAAAATGGAGAATTCATTCACCCTGATAGGCTAATAGGAATATTTGCAAAAGATGTTTTAGCAAAAATAACCAAAGATTCCACAGATGATGAAAGAACAATTTTATTTGATGTTAAATGTAGTATGGCTGTTGAAGAAGCCATTCACGACCTAGGAGGAATTCCTCGTATGGTCCGTACTGGACATACATTCATGAAGACTGAATTGAGAGAGCATCCTGGAATTCCTCTTGCTGGGGAAATGTCAGGTCATTTCTTCATGAATGATGATTGGTATGGATTTGATGATTCCATATACAGTGCTGCAAGGTTATTGCAGATAGTTGG
>TARA_B110000967_G_C18901765_1_pt1 | contig 12211 bp, 13 predicted proteins | sample TARA_B110000967 | Tara Oceans TARA_B110000967 (sample SAMEA4397903) | marine metagenome | biome: Polar Biome; feature: [DCM] deep chlorophyll maximum layer (ENVO:01000326); material: water (ENVO:00002006), including particulate matter (ENVO:01000060) such as... | depth 35 m
AGAAAGGAAGCTGTTGCATCGCCCTCAACGGTTGAGCTGGTTGCCAGGATTACTTCTTCAATTTGAGCATGCTGAATGTGACGGAGTAAATCCGGTATACCTAGATCATCTGGGGAAATGCCATCAATTGGAGATAGTCGCCCCATCAATACAAAATATCTACCCTTAAAGCCTCCTGTTGATTCGATTGCCAAGACATCCGAGGGGCTTTCGACAACACATAAACTATAAGCATCTCTTGAGGAATCACTGCAGATTCTACAAATGGACTCTGAGGTTAATTGTCTGCAAGTTTCACAGCGCTGAATGGTATTCAGGCATTCCTCTAAAGTCTTAGCCAAGTGTGCTGCTCCATCTTTATTTTTATCTAGCAAAAATAAAGCCATGCGCTGGGCAGACTTCTTCCCAACCCCAGGAAGGATGGTTAGAGACTCAATTAATTCATACAGCAGGTCTTTGCTCATGCGCTTGCCTTGTTCACTGATTCATCGATTATTTTGCCATCAAAGGATTCAAGAATATCTTTTAGCACAGGATTTTCAAGCAGCTCAGCCTTGTCTTGATCAAGCTGCTGCTTAATTTCTTGGTCTTGTATCGCTGAAGGAGATGATAAAACATCGCCGCTTTCAATCACTAGAGAAATTTGGTCGCCCAGTCTTTTCGAGAGAGCCTCTATAAACTCAGATTTTAGACCTTCTGTCGGGTTAATCAGATCATCAGATTTCTTTAAAGTTAAAATTTTATTTTCAAAGTTAAGAAATTCAAACTCTGAAAAAACCTGTTTAACAAACATCGAGAGCTCAAGAGAGTTAAACATAGCGTTCCATCCCTTTAGATCCAAGTGAGAGGGGCTGGACTTCGCAATCTCTGGGATAGATACCTCGGCAACTTTATCGGGAGATTGTTTGATGATTGGTGAGGGAATCGGTTGCGCTTTTTCTTCTGGTGCTGATTGAGTCAGGGGCTCAGAACTTATTTTAGGATTTTTTTTTTCTTCTGCCGAAGGTACCCCTTCACTTGCAGGTTGAAAGGCAAGCATGCGCAATATGCATAATTCCAAGGCTTGTTTGGGATGTGGGTGAACATGAAATTTACTCAATGAATTTAATGCTATTTCATAATGCAGTTGAGTGATCTGAGGATCTAAAGCTTGTGCTAACTTTTGAACAGACGCACTCTCACTATTGTGGAGTTGTTGTTGCAATGCAATCTTATGAAAAACTGAAATAAGAATCTTTAGCACTTGCTCATATTCAACATTGAGCTCGGTAATTTTATGCAAAGCGTTATAGGCCCCATCGCCATTCTTAGCTGCAATCTGCTCAACTAACTCAATAATATATGATTGATCAATTGTGCCAAGAAGAGCTTTCACATCTTCTGAGCTCAAAGCACCATTGCCATGTGCTATGGCCTGATCTAATAATGTCAAACCATCCCGGACTGACCCCTGGGCTGCATCTGATATCAGCTCAATGGACTCTTGATCAAAGCTAATAGACTCCATATCAAGCAAAGATTTAATATGCAGTTGAATTTGAGTCTCCGGAATAACCTTAAGATTGAGTTGCAAGCAACGTGATAAAACAGTCTTGGGTACCTTTTCGATTTCCGTGGTTGCCATCAAAAACATTACATGAGGCGGCGGCTCTTCGAGAGTCTTCAATAAAGCATTAAAACTACTCTTGGAGAGCATGTGCACCTCGTCAATCAGATATATTTTAAAACGAGCATTGGCGGGCTTGTACTGAACTGACTCGAGTAACTCCCTCATATCATCCACACCAGTTCTAGAGGCGGCATCCACTTCTAGAAATTCTAGATGTCGACCAATTTTAATTTCTTCACAAGCGGTGCAACTATTGCAAGGAGTGACCTGGGGAGAATCTGTCTGCATGCAATTTAAGCACTTGGCAAATACTCTAGCAATGGTGGTTTTTCCGACGCCTCTAGTGCCGCTAAAAATGTATGCTTGATGAAGTTTATTTTGCAGAATGCTATTTTCTAGAGCCTTCAGAACATGCTCTTGCCCCACCACCTCAGCAAAGGAAGAGGGTCGGTATTTTCTAGCTAGAACCTGATAGGACATAGGGTCAATCATACCATGTCAATTTATAAAACTTTGTCGATAATTGAGGCGGAAAACCCTCTCATAAATAGAAATTGTTTTTGCTTCATCTTGGATTGGTAATCCGTAGGTTTTTGATCTTTGAATTTCTTTTTGAGTTCTTTTTGCGCATTTTCAAGCCAGGTCTCATATACCCCCAATGCATTGGAAATCAATATAGAATCTACACACTTGGCATTTAGCTCCATCTCAATTTTCTTTGGGCCAAAACCTTTTCGAGCTCTTGCGTTAATGTACATTTCTGCAAAGCGCTCATCGTCTAAAATTTTATTAATTTCGAGTTTATCGAGCGCCTCTTCAATGATTAGCGAGGTTTGTGGGTAACGTTTGGCAAGTTTCTGCATTAATTCATGGCGCGAATGCTCACGTCTAGAGACTAAATCTAAACCTTTGTTGTAAATAACCGTAAAAGCTTCTGAGCTCATTTCAAAGGCATCACTCGTGACTTACCTTTATTTTTGATTATTTTTACTCGTTGGCCCGCATCAAAAGAGTAATCACCTTCCTCTTGAATAATGGAGACGGTTTTTCCAGAATCTAAGTCTAGCAATAATTCAATGGCAGGTTTTCGAGTCGCGGCATCTCCTGCTTTAGCTCCAATGGCAGAGCCAACCAAGGCTCCAAAAACACCGGCTATATCAGATTCAGTTTCAGAGTCAGTCACCGAAGATCCTGCTATCGCACCAATAATTGCTCCAGCGACTGCTCCTGTGTCCCCATCCCCTGATAAAATGACTCTATCCACCGAAACAACTGTTGCAAATACAACTGTCTGCATCCTTTGTGCAGAAGAGCGATCTACCACCTCTGGCTTTAAAGAATTGTATGAACAACTGGTGACCAGTAGCGTAGAGATGATTAGGGTCGTGAAATATTTAGACTGATTCAACATGGTCTTTCTCCTGAATAAAGTTTTGTTTCAATTCTTCTGCGATTAGATAGTAGGTCTTGCCTGCATGAAATCCATCCAGCAATTTTACTGCATAAATCGCGTTGTTAAATTGAGATTTTTCTAATTTAATTTTTTGATTCTTTTTTAATCTAACTAAGTTTCTTGAGTCAACGGCTGAGAAATTATCCCAGTCCTGAAATTTTCTAGCTCGATAGGTTTGATAGGCATCACTAGAGAAAAAATATATCACTTGGCCATGGCTTCGAGATGCTGGGGATGAGCCATTGCGATCTAACTGCCACACACTCCCAATGGTAATTTCACCTTGATCTATCTCACTTTCTGCAAAGAGCGTGCTTGCACTGACGCATGTAAGAGCAAGAAGAGTTAAATATTTCACAGTATTCATATTATTTTAGACAGTTTAATTCAAAAAAGGTTTCTAAAAAGGCAGTGACATCCAAATGCCTGAGATACCCATAACCAAAATAGTCAGCCAAGTTCCCAAAATGCCAACCAATCTATAGGGCGTGCTCTCTCTTGAGATAGCCATTCCATAGGCATGCAAAATGCGACTGACAAAAAAAGTGGATCCAAGAAGATGAAGTTGCCATGAATCAATGTCCTGCATTTCCAGTAAGCCCAGCATAATGATAGCCAAGGGCGCGTATTCAATTAAATTACCAAATGCTCTAATAGATTGCAGCATCCCTGGTGCATCGCCCTCTCCAAGCATGGTATTGGTTTTCCCTCGAAGTAATCCAGTCTTAAAAGCCAAAGATACAGCTAACACTGATAGAAGGGATGCGTATAAAAGTGTGATTTCCATAATAGTATTTGGTAATAGTTTAATTGTGGTTCTTTAAGTTTAATCCCCTGATGTTAAAGATGGGAGTATTTCTGAAAAAAAGACTAGGTATCGATTAGAATAGTCTGATGGATGCAATTGAAAACCTGCTATCACGCAACTCTCCTCGAGAACTCACGACCCCAATACCATCTAAAGCAGACATGAGCGAAGTTTACCAAGCTGCGCTGCGGGCGCCTGATCATGCATGGCTGAGACCCTCCCGATTTATTGAAGTCACAGGTAAAGGGCTCGACAAACTCTCTGAGCTTTACGCAGACTTTGCATCAATGCATCTAAAGGATATAACGCCTATACAGCTAGAAAAATATAAATCTGCGCCCTACAGAGCGCCAATGGTTATAGTTCTCGTGACAAAGGTTTCTGAGCATCCCAAGGTTCCAGAGGTTGAGCAAATGCTTTCAACTGCTGCTGCTGCACAAAATATCCTATTGGCCCTGCATGCAAAAAACTACGCAGGGATATGGAGAACTGGCAAGCTGGCTTTTAATCAAAAGATGGTGGAATCTTTTAACCTCTCGCCCGAACACAGGATTATTGGGTACCTTTATGTGGGCACGCCTACAGGAACCATGAAAACTATACCTAGCCTTAATCTTAAAAACTTTATTACTCACTGGGAGTGATAAATTTTTCTAGCCTCTTGATTTTTTCTTAATCGCTCCAAAATAAGAGGGGTAGATGCCAATTGGGTCTACGTTTATTAACAGCATATGCCGCAAGGATATGCATTTTTAGTCGCTACTAAGGAGGACTATATTATGGTACTTAATTTTACCGATCCGTTCCTAACAACTCGCGTGTTAGGGTTTGAAAACCTATTTGATAGATTGCAGAGATTTTCTGATACCACAGAAAAATCTTCAAGCTATCCGCCCTACAACATCAGAAGAGATGGGAATCAAATCTTCATTGATGTGGCTGTTGCTGGTCTTGCTCGTGAAGACCTCAACATTGAGCTGGCAGAAGGTATATTAACCATTGAGCACAAAGGCCCTAAAGCTGAGCTCTTGCAAAGCTCAAATGAAGTCGTCTATCAAGGCATTGCACAACGTGCGTTTAAACAACAATTCACACTAGCTGAAAATGTTGAGGTGCACGGCGCAGAATTGGTTAATGGAATGTTAACTCTTGAATTAGAAAAAATCATTCCAGATGCTCAAAAACCGCGTCTAATTGAGATTAGAGACCCTAAAGCCTTAAGGTCCAAGTAAAAAAATTCAATGAGGATTGGGGGGCAACAGCCCCCCTTTTTTTATAACAATGCTTTAAAATAAAAATCATGCGTAACACCCTTCTAGCTTTCAGCCTGTTACTTGCATCGCTGATCAATGCAGCCCCAGTCAATACTGGCCATGCTGAGGCAAGCTTGATTGCAAATCTTCAAAACAACCAACAAGAGTCTTTTTATCTGGGTGTGAGGCTAAACATGCAGGATGGCTGGCATACCTACTGGGAAAATCCCGGTGATTCTGGTGGTGCCTTTGAAGCAACTTGGGTGACAGATGAAGGAATAATTGTTGAAAACGTTGAGTGGCCAACTCCCGTCACCATCCCCTACCCTCCGTTAATGACCTATGGGTATGAAGGAGATGTTATTTTTCCTTTTAAGGTCTTTAGAGCAACTAATGCAGACCTTTCGACTATTAGCCTGAAATTTTCTTTTTTAATTTGTGCTGATATCTGCATTCCAGAAGAAGCTCAGTTAGAAATTGATCTCTCAACTGCCAAACCAAGCGCCATGCTTGAAGAGTCAATCAAGCAGCTTCCTGTAACTTTTATTACAACAAACACCATCGCCTCCAGCGATGCAATACGAATTAAATTCCAAGCTCCACACAGTTTTTCAAAAGCCTATTTTTTCCCTCGCGAGACCGACCTCTTTAGTTACACCCCTGAACAAGAACTTTCTCAGATTGATGAGCAGACCTTTCAAATATTAGTCCCAAGCCTGACCTCTGATGTCGGTAACGTCTCAGGTATTCTTAGTTTAGATGGGCGCGGTTATCAAGTGCAAGAAACCTTGCCAGTATCGGCTACCAGCATGTCTTTGCTAACAGCCCTCATGTTTGCTTTGCTTGGCGGTTTGATCTTAAATCTCATGCCCTGTGTGTTTCCAGTTATTTCACTTAAAGTCCTGAGCTTTGTTGCTATGGGAGGTGATGACCATGTAAAAATTCGAAACCATGCCTTAACCTTTGTGGCTGGTGTATTGTTTACCTTTTTGCTAATTGCTTCTGTTTTAATTTTTCTAAGGTCAAGTGGCGCAATCATTGGCTGGGGATTTCAATTGCAATCACCTGAGTTGGTGGGAATCTTGACTCTCATCATGCTTGGGATTGGTCTGGTATTGCTCACAGATCTCAATGTGGCATCACGCCTAACTACTATTGGCTCAGGCGTCCAATCACGGAATGATTATTCAGGCTCTTTTTTTACTGGAGTCCTGGCAGTGGTCGTCGCATCGCCCTGCACCGCTCCCTTTATGGGTGCAGCAATAGGCTATGCGTTGCTCCAACCCTCTCTTGCTACCCTGCCTATTTTTCTTGCTCTTGGCCTAGGGTTTGCTGGACCTTATTTAATCTTAGCCCTTAAACCTCAGTGGATTAGCGCATTACCTAAACCAGGGGCCTGGATGGACACCTTGAAGCAATTCTTTGCTTTTCCTATGATTGCCACAGCCCTATGGCTCATGTGGGTCTTTATGCTGCAAACCTCCGGAGACACTTTAATTCAATTACTTGTTGTAAGTTTAATGTTAGCTGTCTCCATCTGGATGATCTCAACTTTTAAAAGTGTACTTAGATGGGTTGGTTTAGTGCTAACAATGATTGCAACCATCCAATTTTTGACTCATCTGCCACTAGTTCAGATAAATGAAGATCAAAATTTATCAACGGCAAGTTGGGATATGGCTACAGAATCAAAGCTAAAAGCAGCAAACCAAGCATATTTAATTAACTTTACTGCAGCATGGTGCATTACATGCCAAGCCAACGAAAAGACCAGTCTTGGAAGAGAGAGGGTCAAAGACTATTTAGCTAGCAATAATATTCGATACATCAAAGCAGACTGGACCAATAGAAATGCAGACATTACTAAAAGCTTAGCTGCATATGGCCGCAGTGGGGTGCCACTGTATATCTTCTGGAAACCTGGGATGCAAAACTCCAAAATACTGCCAGCAGTCTTAACAGAAGATATTCTTATCAAGGGTATGCAATGAGAAGAAACTCCTTAAGAGGACTAGGTCTAGACGCTCATAAAGATGTATTTTCCATAAGCTCTGATATAAGATAAGTGCAAAAATAACGGTTTTTTTAATGGATTATTTACCTTTTCAAATTTTTGGAGCCCAGCATCTTGTCACGCTCCTCATTTGCTTTGTAGTAATTCTAGGATTTCCTAAATTCTTTCAAAATGCATCGGATGACAATAAAGTCTTTGGAGCAAAAATAGTCGCTGGGCTCCTTACTTTACATCTGATCACGCAACCAATTTATGACATTCTATTATTTAAGTTGCCTTGGCAAGATGAACTCCCTCTTCATATGTGCGATTTCTCATCCATTGCGCTGATTATATTCTTAGTGAAAGATAACGCTCCGAAGCTTCTATTTCACTGTGCCTATTTTTGGGGGATATGCGGAGCCACCATGGCTCTGTTAACTCCAGATTTAGTGTATGAATTCCCGCATGGTGAATACACCCCCTTCTTTTTTGGTCACAGCCTGATATTGCTGGCTGTGTTCTATGTCATTATAGTCAAACAAGACAGGCCTTATTTGGCTGATATACCCAAGGTCATCGTCACAACATCTGTGCTATTGATAGGTGTCTATATAGTGAATATTTTACTAGGCCCGCCAACAAATTTTTGGTTCTTGGTTGATCGACCAGACGGGGGCTCTTTGATGGACTACTTTCCAGACCCACCCATGCATTTAATAGGAGTGATACCTTTGGGTATATTCTTATTTTATGTGGCATACCTGCCCTATTGGATCAAAGACCTAATCTCTAAAAAATAATGATCAAGCTAAAACCTGAGACCTGGTTCAACGAGGTGGTAAAAACCTATCAGATCATCTCTCCTTATATCAACCATACCCCCTTGATGACCTGCCCTGAGCTGAATGAAGAATTGGGTGGGAAATGTATATTTAAGGCAGAATCTTTACAGATTACAGGCTCATTTAAAGTTAGAGGGGCTCTCTCCGCCATCTCAAGACTATCAGATGAGCAGCTAAAACAGGGTGTGATTGCCTACTCTTCAGGAAACCATGCACAAGGTGTTGCTCATGCTGCAAAGGTTTTTAAGACCCCTGCTACGGTGGTGATGCCAAAAGATGCACCATCGAAGAAAATTGCCACTGCTAGAGAGCTGGGTGCAGAAGTAATTTTTTATAACCGTCGTACAGAAAGCAGGGAGGCTATCAGCCAAGAGATTGCGAAAGAAAGAAATCTAACCTTGATCAACCCATACGATGCATTAACCACTATTTATGGCCAAGCCACTGCCGCTTATGAAGTCATTCATGATGCCAATAACCCCAAGATTGATCATGCAATTATTTGTGCTGGAGGCGGAGGTCTGACTGCTGGATCTTGCATGGCTCTCAAACACATCAATCCAAATTGCCATGTATACACGGCTGAGCCTGATGAGTGGAATGATCACCAGCAATCCTTTGCAAAGAATGAGAGGGTCGCGCTTGATACAAACAGAACAGGCTTGTGTGATGGTCTTTTAACGCCCACTCCAGGAGAGATACCCTTTCAAATCAATCAACATTTTGGAGTGACAGGTTTAAGTGCTTCTGATCAAGAGGTCTGCAATGCAATGAGTTACGCCTTTAATATGTTGAATTTAAAACTGGAGCCGAGTGGCGCCATTGCACTTGCTTGCCTCTTGGCAGATAAAGAGAAATTTAAAGGTTCCAGAACCTTGGTGATGCTTTCTGGTGGGAACGTTGACGAGGAGACTTTTTCGAAATGTTTAAATCGGGCTTCTAATTAGCCTCTTCTTTGATCTCTTGCTCTAAATTGCTGTGCGTTTCTTCTGCCATCATGACATCAACAATAACGCCTATAACCATATTCAATAAGACCACTGCATTAACCATAATAAATGAAATAAAGAAAATCCAGGCAAAAGGATATATAGGAGTGATATTACCCATAATGGCAGCCCAATCATCGTAAGTAGCAATTTGCACTAATGTAATTAGGGCTAAGCCAATATTTCCCCAGTGGGCTGGGTCAATGGGCCCAAAAAACATTGTGCCAATAGCTCCCCACACATACATAAAAATAAACATCAACAGTGCAATAAAGCCAACTCGAGGAATAGTTTTGATAAGCGAGTCAATAATGCGTCTAAATTCCGGAACAACTGTGATGATTCTCAGGACTCTAATGATTCTTAATAAACGAGCCACAAAAATACTCTCAACATTAGAAATAGGCACAAGAGAAATCACGACAATACAAAAATCAAAAATATTCCAGCCATCTTTAAAAAATTTAAGCAGTGATCTTTCTGAGATCATCCGAATCAGTAATTCAACGACAAAAAATAGGGTAATCGCATAATCAAAGAGATCAAGGTACACAACATACTCAGGCGAAACATCATAAGAGCTAACCCCTGCATAGATTGCCGAGGCCACAATAACTGAGATAACAATAATATTAAAAATCTGGCTATTTCTAATACTTAGAAAGAAATTAATAAAGCTATTCATTGGATCGAGGGAAACTAAATATTATTTAGGCTATTCATCGCCTTGGTCTGGAGCGGAATCATGAGAAATTTTTTCTGCTTTCAGGCCTAATGCTGCATAGACACTTGGATCCACAGATTCATTATTTTCTATGTAAAGTGAAGAAGATGGGTAGGCAAACTCCGATCCATTTAAGCGAACAATTTTAATAATCTCAAAAATTAAGTTTTGTTTAATTTTTGAAAAATCTGTTAAGCCCATTGGATCTGTGTAGCAGAGAACCCGGACATCAATTGAACTTGCAGCAAGCTCCTCTGTCCTGGCGAATGACTCTTGCTCAGGGTTAGTGGCAAACTGATCAGAGTGGTTGATATATTCTGATATATCATCACAAATTTTTGCAAGTTGCTCTTGTGTGGTTGAGTAGACTAGATTTAAAGCCCAGCTAATTCTCCTAAATTTCATTTTTCCGTGATTGATTACCATGACATCTGATAAATCCTTATTCGGAACAAGCATTGGGGCAGTATCAAACATTCTGATGAGAGTTGATCTAAAGCCAATATCCTCAACTATTCCATGCAATTGACCGGAAACTTCAATTCTATCTCCAGGCTGAAATCTATTCTCTCCAATGATCAGTAAACCTGAGATTAAATTTTTAAATAGATCTTGGGCTCCTAATGCCACTGCAACAGAAAATAGGCCTAGCCCAGCAACTAATGGGCCTATTTGAATACCAAAAATATCAAAAATCACCCCAATTCCAATAATCCAAATAATAATTCTAGCCGCCCTTTCAAGCCATACAGTCATTGATTTTGTAAGCACAGCCGTGGAGGTAAATGCATTAAAAATAGGAGAGATACTATTCGCTAAGGTGCTAAAAATTGTAAAAGCGATCAGGGCCTTAATAATATTTGTTGCGAAAAGATCGGCCACTCCAGAAAGTGGCAAGTAAACTGCAATACAGTAAAGGGCAATAGTGATTGGGATGAACCCCAAGGGTTTTCGAAAAGATTGTAATAAAACATCGTCTATTTCTGAGTTTGTTGCGGCAGTAATACTCTCAAGCCATTTCAACACTCTGCCAACAAAAAAAGCCCTGCTGATTGCTCCAACAATAAATATTAAAAAAGAGATAATGATCTCAGTAATGCCAATGCCTAGGAACCCTTGTGTCCAAACATTATTAATTATTTGTATTAATCCTTCCATAGGGTACTCAGGTCGTATGAAAATTTTGTTGCCAAGGATTCGTCGGTCTTCTCAGCCAGCCTTGGGGGGCTGGAATCATGAAATGATGAATATTGCACAGTAATTTTCAAATTTTTATTAACATTAAAGTCTAAGCCTAAAATGATACTTGCTTTGTAATCATTATCAAAGTTCTCAATGCTCGGTTGAAGGTAAAGGGTTGAGTGAAAATGAATATTTTCGCCAACCTCTTTTAGGTCGCGAAGATACAATCCCAGACGATCTGTTTTAGTTGTTTGGCCACCCAAATCTTTTTCGTCTTCCTGCAAGGCTCCAACTCCTAATCTGGCGGTATCTGACAGGAGGATGCGCATTCCCAAACCTAGCACCGATCTTTTCTGGTAATTTCTAAATGGATTTTCGCTATATTGTGAGTATAGCTCCCAGTGAACCCTATCCTCTCCCAGTAAAATATATCTAGCGTGCAGGAATCTAGATTTATCTGATAATTTATTATTTGACTTGCGCTCATTGTCTTGGAGAATTAGAAAGGATTCTGTATCTTTGGTGTTTGAATCAAAACGCAGTAAGACGGAATAAAAATCTCGATCTCTATTACCTCTAGAGGCCTCTAAACCAATAGAGCTGCTTGCAAAAAAACCTATGTCTCCTTCTCGCCTCATGTCTTCAATATTTACAATTGCCTGGGCCAGCAGGCTATTGGGCAGAAGAGTTAAAAATACTAGAGCTGTACTTAAAAAGGTTTTTTTAAAATTTACTCTATTAGGCATGCAGTGATTATATATAAAACATCCAGAAATGTAGGGCTCACAGTAATTTTCTATAATAAAGAATAGTTCTTATAACTTCGAATAATTTGATAGGATGACTGATGGATTATTATCGTAAAAAGTTAAACATGACAAATGACTGATCAAACAATACTAGCAGGAACGTTAGCAATACTGATGGGCTTACTTATCTGGGGAAAGTGGCGTTATGACGCTGTGACTTTATTATGTTTAGCAGCTTTGGTTCTCATGGGAATCGTGCCTGCCAATGATGCATTTTCTGGATTTGGCCACCCTGCAGTCGTGACTGTGGCGTTGGTGCTGCTGATCAGCAAAGGACTTCAAGAAGCTGGCATGGTCAGTCTGGCTGGCAATCTATTTTCAAGATTAACGCTGGGTGAAAATCAGTTTCTTATTATGATCATGGTCATCGCCGCCCTGCTGTCTTCATTTATGAATAATATTGGAGCCATGGCTTTATTGCTTCCTATCACCTTATCCGTTTGCCAAAAAATGGAGTGGAACCCATCCAAATTTTTAATGCCATTGGCTTTTGCAAGTATTTTAGGAGGCATGAATACAGTGATAGGCACTCCTCCAAATATCATC
>TARA_B110000967_G_scaffold209651_1_pt1 | contig 12163 bp, 11 predicted proteins | sample TARA_B110000967 | Tara Oceans TARA_B110000967 (sample SAMEA4397903) | marine metagenome | biome: Polar Biome; feature: [DCM] deep chlorophyll maximum layer (ENVO:01000326); material: water (ENVO:00002006), including particulate matter (ENVO:01000060) such as... | depth 35 m
TTTGAAAACAACTTGCTTCAAGAGCTTGGCTATGGTGTTGACTTTCTAGATGACATTGATGGCAATCAAATTACTGACAATACCCACTATAATTTTATTGAAGATCAGGGCTTTACTGCAAGCACAGAGGGTAGAATTTTAGGAAAAATTTTGCGGGGTATTTCAGACCCCAAAGCGAGTATTCCAAACACCGAAGGATTGAACACTCTAAAAAAATTAAACCGGGTAAGATTAAGACCACTTTTAGGTGAAAAACCGCTTAAAAGTAAAGAGTTATTTTTTGTGAGTTAGGAGCTATTTATGAGTATATTTTTAGGTGTCAATATTGATCATATAGCAACGCTAAGACAAGCAAGAGGGACTAAGTATCCAAGCTTGGTTGAGGCTGCACTTATTTGCGAGAATTCTGGGGCGGACAGTATCACACTTCACTTAAGAGAAGATAGGCGCCATATTCAAGATGATGACGTTATTGAGTTAAAATCTCAGCTTAAAACAAAAATGAACCTAGAGATGGCAGCGACCGATGAGATGCTTAATATTGCATCTGTTGTTCTTCCAGAGGATTGCTGCCTTGTCCCTGAAAAGAGGCAGGAGCTAACGACTGAAGGTGGTCTGGATGTAGCCTCTCAATTACCTCGAATGAAAGAGGTTTGCAGTCAGCTAAAATCTAACAATATTCAAACCTCCCTCTTTATAGACGCTGATAAAAATCAAATCGATGCAGCTGCAGACTCTGGAGCCCCTATTATTGAAATTCATACGGGACACTATGCCAATGCTAAAACTCAAGAAGAGCATATTTTTGAGCTAAAGCGAATAACTGAGGCCTGTGATTATGCCACATCGCTTGGCTTGCAAGTCAATGCAGGGCACGGCCTAACTTTGCAAAATACAAAACCAATAGCATCAATTAATTCAGTTATTGAGCTAAACATTGGGCATTCTATTATCTCAAGAGCTCTATTCGTTGGTCTAGCCAAAGCAACTCAAGAAATGAAGAGCCTTGTTATGGAGGCAAGAGGTTTGTGATATATGGCGTTGGAACTGATATTGTAAGTATTGAGAGGGTTCAGAACATTATCTCAAAGAATCGTGACGGCTTTATAAAAAGAGTTCTAACTGAACATGAGAGGGCTTTATTTTCTAATAAGGCTGACAGCTCTGCCTATCTTGCAAAGCGTTTTGCTGCTAAAGAGGCTTTTTCTAAAGCATTAGGTACTGGAATAGGAAGAGTGGTTAGCTTTCAAGACTTAACGATTAGGAATAATGAGAGTGGAAAGCCTTACTTTTTGCCAAGTGAAAAACTAAGGCTCTATCTAATGGAAAAAGGAATTAAGCAAGGGCACTTAAGCATATCTGACGAAAGCAAATATGCAGTTGCTTTTGTTATTCTTGAGCAAGCAGATTCTCCCGAAAAACACTAAAACGGAATATCGTCCTCAAACTCATCTTGCGCCACAGGTGTTATGCTTGGAGATTGCGGGGCGCTTTGGCTTTGCTGAGGTTGAGATTGAGACTGCATTGGGGCAGAAGAGCCACCAGAGTCATCACGACGATCAAGCATCTGTAAGGTACCACTAAATCCACTAATGACAACCTCAGTTGTATAGCGGTCTTGACCACTTTGATCCTGCCATTTCCTAGTTTGGAGTTTACCTTCAACGTAGACTTTTGAACCTTTATCAAGGTATTGTCCAGCTATTTCAGCAACCTTACCAAATAAACTAACACGATGCCATTCTGTTCTCTCTTGCTTTTGACCGGTATTTTTATCAGTCCATGACTCACTTGTTGCAACTGAAAGGTTACTAATTGCGTTTCCATTTGAGGCATACTTGATCTCTGGCTTTGCACCTAAGTTCCCAACTAATATTACTTTATTTATTCCGGCCATACTAATATTTACTCCTGTTAAGTTTTATTATTAAGTGGTGAGAAAAGAACCATAAACCACCAGACAACTGCTACAAATATGGTGAATAAGAATACACTATTTAAACCATAAATGTCATAAATCAAACCGCCAATTGCTCCCCCAATAAATGTTCCTAAAAATTGAGATGTTGAAAAAATACCCATGGCCAGGCCCCTTTTTGAAGGGGTTGCGGTTCTTGATAGCAGTGAAGGTAAAATTGCCTCAACGGAATTAAAAGCAATAAAAAAAATAGTGAGCGTAATTAGAAAAACCAAAAAATTTAGATCCGCTATAAAAAAAATAACCTGACTTACAATTAATAAAATAATACTAAAAAGTAAGATATATTTTGATTTCTTAAATTTCTCTGAGATTACGATCATTGGAATCATTCCAACAAAAGATAGGATGACTGCAGGAAGATAAAGTTGCCAATTATCGACCATACTAACGATCTCATTATTCATAATTAGAAGTGGCATTACAATAAAACCACTTGCAAGTATTAAATGAAGAGAAAACACACTAAAATCAAGAGTGATTAATTGCCTATTTAAGGTTTCTTTGAATGCACTAAGCGATAAGCGGTAATAGTCAACAGGCTTAGACTTAGCAAGAGAGAGAACTATTAACATTGCTAAAACTGACAAAAGTGCAATAACCCAAAATAAACCTGTCATACCAACCCTGGAGGTAATGATGGGTCCAATAATTAATGAAAGCATAAATGCGACACCAATTTGGAACCCGACAAAAGCATTTGCTTTTGCTCTATTTTCCTCAGAGACAGAATCAGCTAAAAAAGCCATAAGTACTGCAGATATAGCACCACCACCTTGGAGAGCCCTTCCAATAATTACAAAAAGTATATTAGATGAGTTGGCTGCAATAATGCTGCCTATTAAAAAAATTAACAAGCCAATAATAAGGAGTGGTTTTCGCCCATATCTGTCAGATAAGTATCCAAACGGTATTTGAAGAATTGCCTGAGTGAGGCCATAAATTCCAATTGCTATTCCGATTAGGAATGGTGTTGATCCTTGATAGTTGTCTGCGTAGACACTCATGACAGGAAAAAGCATGAAAAGTCCAAGCATGCGAACGCTCATAATAAGCGAAACTTTAAGCGCAATAAGCCTTTCAGTGGTGTTCATAGCAATTTGACTTGTAGTTCTATTTTATAGAATAGTTTTGTACATAGGCTGGATAGCTTGCAGACAGAACTTTTCTAGTGTCTATTGCAAGCTGAGCGGCATTAATTTCATCATAGTTGCTGGCCATTAAATGAAGACTATCAGGAATAGAAGAGCTATTGGGATAGTTTTCAATTATAAATTTTGACCTATTTATTGCAGCAATATTTGATCCAATCTTTGTGTAATATATAGCTACATATAGCTCATGCCTTGCTAGCACATTTCTTAATTTTTTAAGCTTACTTTTTGCATCCTCTGAGTATTTTGATTCAGGAAAAGTATTTATAAGCTCAACATAAAAACCATAAGAATCTCGAACACTTTCTACGTCTCTTTGAGCGCTATCAGTAACTAGATTATCAAGAATTGAGCTTGATTTTTCTTCAGCAACAACACCCTTAAGGTAATAAGCATAGGGGGTTGATGGGAGATTAGGGTATTTATCAATAAATCGATCCAACTCTAGAATTGCTAAGTTGTATTTTTTTCTTTTAAATAAATTGAATGCAATATCTAGTCGAGCTTGTATTGCATACTTTGACCCTGGGTAGGATGAAATAATCATTTTATATTGATCAATAGCTTGGTCAATTGAACCCGCGTCAACCTTATCTTCAGCAATGTCGTAGAGTGCTTTAGGTGAAAGCCCGTCAGCAACAAGTCTTCTTGACTCCTTACCTCCACCAAAAGGAGAGCAACCAATAAGTATCGTAGATGTGGCAAGTAAAAGTATTAAAGACTTAATCATAGTGTAAATTTGGTAATCTAAATAAGCCACAAATTATACTTATGTGTTTTTTGCATAGAAACCTTTATGCAAAAGAACTTCAGGATATTAACAACATGCATATAATTATATGAATAATCTTTGATTAAATAAATATTCATGGCAACAACTTTTTTTCAAAAAAAATCAAAAATTGATGAATTATGCTTAGTTTTAGAGAGCTATCTATCAAGCGATGAGATAATAATGGTTAAAAATGCTCACATTGTTGCTGAAAAAGCACATTCAGGGCAATTTAGAAAATCAGGTGAAGAATATATTAATCACCCATTGTCTGTGGCCTTAATACTCGCAGAATTAAAGCTTGACTACCTTTGTATTGTTGCTGCTATCCTCCACGACTGCATAGAAGATACTTCGGTAACTAAAGATGATGTCAAAGCGCAATTTGGAGAGCAGGTTGCACATATTGTTGAAGGGGTGTCAAAGCTGACAAATCTTGAGTTTACTTCGGTGTCTCAAAAACAAGCAGAAAACTTTCAAAAACTTATATTAGCCATGTCTAAAGATATGAGAGTTATGATTATCAAACTTGCTGACAGGCTTCATAATATGAGAACGCTTGACTCTATGAGTGATGAAAAGAAAAAGCAAAAAGCCAAAGAAACATCCGAGCTTCATGCGCCCATTGCGAGGCGTCTTGGGCTTCATAGTATAAGAGTGGAACTTGATGACTTGTGCTTCAAAACGCTTCATCCCAGAAAGCACTTAATCATCAAAAGAAAATTGAATAAGCAGTATGGTAATCAAAAAAAGACAATCAATTTAATAAAAACTGAGATAGAAGCAAGACTCAAGTTTGAAGGAATTAATGCAACTATTGAGGGGCGTCAAAAACAGCCCTCAAGTATTTATAACAAAATGAAAATTAAATCACGTAAATTTTCAGAAGTTCTTGATATGCATGCCTTTCGTATTGTAGTTGAAAATACCAACGCCTGTTATCAGGCTTTAGGCCACATTCATAGCCTATATAAGCCTATCCCTTTAAAGTTTAAAGACTATATTTCAGCGCCAAAGCCAAACGGTTATCAATCACTTCATACAGTCTTACTTGGTCCTAGAAAAATATTCATTGAAGTTCAAATCAGATCGCAGGAGATGGAGTTTATATCAGAATATGGTATTGCAGCCCATTGGCATTATAAAAATACAGAAAAACCATCTAAGAAATTAGCTAGGAACTGGATTGGGTCTCTCTTAGATATTCAGCAAGACTCAAATACCTCTGTAGACTTTTTAGAAGGCACCAAGGCGGACTTATTTTCAGATGAGGTTTATGTGTTTACCCCCGCTGGAAAAATTATTCAGCTTCCGGTTAGAGCAACAGTGTTAGATTTTGCATATGCAGTTCACACTAACATAGGAAAAAGGTCTCAGAAAGCTACTATTAATGGAAACGAGGCCGAGCTTGCAACTGAACTAAAGTCGGGTCAAACCATTGAAATTATCACAAGTAGGTTTGTAAAGCCAAAACCGAGCTGGCTTGATATTGTCATTACCTCAAAAGCAAAAACTGCCATTAAAGCACACTTAAAAGATAACTCAAAAATAGAGCTGGCTAGGTTGGGAAAGCTTTTGATTTCAGATGCTCTCAAATATCAAAAAATTAAAATTAATGATGTTCCAATAAATAAGTGGGATAAGTGCTTTAAAGATCTTAATTGTATTGATTTTCAAGATCTTTATGTAAAGGTTGGATTATCTGAAATCTTTGTAGCCGTGGTCATTAACAACTTACTTCAAGATATTAACAATGAAACCATTAATACTATTTCTATTAACAAGACAAAAGGAATGGCAATAGGCTTTGCTCACTGCTGCTTCCCAATTCCAGGAGATAGCGTTACTGGGGTTTTAACCTCCTCTAAGGGCTTAGTAATGCATCGCTCAACATGTTCAAATCTTGAGCACATTAAAGAAAAGAATTCACAATGGATGGATATTGACTGGAAGTCAGATGAATCTGAAGTTTTTGAAGTCGCTATTAATTGCCTTATGGAAAATCGAAGTGGAAGATTGGCCGCCATTGCAAATACAATAGCTAATCTTGGGGTTAATATAGAAAATATTGAGCAGCAAGAAAGCCCTCACTCCACAAGATTGTTTCATATAGTAGTCATTGTGACAAATATCATTCAGCTAAACATTGTTCTGGAGGAGCTTAATAAGCTTCCTTATCTTATTTCAGCTGAAAGAATTTAATATATTTAAAAAGCCATGAAACCAGTTACTAAAAATGATTAAAATTGCATCTTTATTTAAAACTAATAATATTCATTAATGTTTTGCTGGACAGACTCCCTTGAAATAGCCATTTCTCTTGATGAAAACCATCCTGAAATTGACCCAAAAACAATCAACTTTGTAAGTCTTCGAGAGCTTGTGATGGGCCTTGAAGGTTTTGAAGAAGGCCAAAGTAAATGTGGTGAAAGGGTTTTAGAGGCAATTCAAATGAACTGGATTGAGGAAAAAGAATGAGACTGTTAAAATTTGCTTTGTTATTTAATATTCTATTTTCAATGCCGGCAAGCGCATTATTGGAAGTAAGTATTTTAAAAACTAAAGAGGCTGCATTCCCAATTGTTATTGCGCCTTTTGAGATCATTGGAGAATCAAAAGAAAGTATAGATATTGCTAAAATCATAAGAGACAACTTAAATAGGTCGGGACAATTTAATGCTTTAAGCACTGATGCTCTTGTCACCAATCAAATTGATTTTGAGTTTTGGCAAACACACAAGAAAGATGCAGTTGTTTTTGGAAAGGTAGAGCAGGTGAGCCCAAAGGTTTACAATATATATATCTATATATATGATGTTTTTTCTCAAAAAAGTTTGTACCAAAAAAAAATCAAAGTACATAATAGTGGCTTTAGAAGAATGGCTCACTTCTTGAGTGACAAAATTCATTATGTTCTTTTGGGTCAAAAAGGATCTTTTAATACTAGACTATCTTATGTTACTGTTACTGAAAACAACAGTGGGGGAAGGACATACAGGCTGCAAATTTCAGACTCTGATGGCTTTAATCCTCAAACAGTTGTAAGATCTCCAAACCCTATCTTGTCACCAGCATGGTCCAAAGACCAGAAAAGACTAGCCTATGTCTCTTTTAAAAATAATAGATCGGAAGTTTTTGTTATGACTCCATTTTTAAAAACAGTGCCAGTGAAGTTGCCAAAATTTGATGGGATTGCATCATCCCCCACTTGGCATCCAAATGGTAAAAGCATAGCGCTTACAATTTCAAAAGAGGGGAATAAAGACATTTATCTGTATAACTTTGATTCTAAAAAGCTTGAGAGGCTTACAAAAAATGCTTCAATCGATACAGAGGCAAGCTTTTCTCCTGATGGGAAAAGTATTGCATTTACTTCAAACAGAACAGGGCAAGTTCAGGTCTATATAAAAAACCTTAAATCTGGAAAAATTTCAAGAGCCACTTTTGAAGGGCGCTACAACGCAAAACCAGTTTTTTCGCCTGATGGAAAGGATTTAGCGCTAATTCATAGAGTAGGTAAAGACTACAGAGTTGCACTTCTTGACATTGCCTCAAGAGATTTGACAGTGATGACTCAAAATGCTTCAGATGAATCACCATACTTTTCACCAAATGGTGGAATGATTATTTTTTCAACTAATAGAGACAACAGAGGAATATTGTCTATAATTTCACTCCACAACAATCAAATTGTTGAATTAATGCAAAAAACTGGAGAGGTTAGAGAGCCTACCTGGTCAAATTACTCAAACTAAGGGAAAAAAAATGTCTAAAAAAATTCTATTACTATCAAGTGTTATCTTTTTAAGTTCATGTGCTACTACCAATATTTCTGAACTTGGTGACAAATTTCTTGACCTAATTAATCCAAGTGATGCTGCCTCTGAGCAAGCTGATCTAGGTGGTGATGCAACTCTAGTTGCAATTGATGAGAATGGTGGATTCACTATTGACGAGCTTGAACAATTATCAAATGATGATTTAATTGCTATTGCCAAAGAGAAAGGGTTAGAAGATCTCATAGAACTAGATGCTGATGGAAATCTTCAAAACAGAGATCAAATTATTAATGCTATAGTTGAAAGTGCTGATTTGCTTGATGGAATGTCAGCTCAATTAGAGTCAATGTCAGATGATGCACTTATCGAGATGGCAGAATCTAAAGGCATGGGCGACATGGTTATTCTTGATGCAGATGGTAATCTAGCAAATAGAGATGAACTAATTAAAGCATTAATGGACGATGCTGCAGCAATGTTAGCTATTATTGAGAACTTTAAAAACTCAAGTGGTTCATTTACTTTGTATTTCTCTTATGACGATACTGAAATTGATGAAGTGTCTACTAGAACTATCATAGAGCACGCAAACTTTATGCAGGATAATCCTTCAGTTAGCTTAAGATTAGAAGGGCATGCGGATGAGCGTGGAACCCGTGAATACAACTTAGCGCTTGGTGAAAATCGCGCCCTAAGTGTTAAAGAGGTTTTAGGACTTTATAACCTTGATGATAGAATTACTGTTGTAAGCTATGGTGAAGAGTCACCAATACTTGTAGGAAGTAATGAATTAGCCTGGGAAGCAAATAGAAGAGTAGAATTTTCTTACTACTAGGCAATATTTCTCTAAATCTCTTTTTTAGTTAACCTATTTTTTAGTGATTGATGAAAAAGAAACTCTTTGTATATCTACTTTGCGTAGCCCCCATTTTTTTTCTGAATGGGGTCTCTGCAAATGAAGGTTTAGACTTTGACCTTGCAGTATTAAAAATAAATAAAGAAGTTAAATCCCTTAATAATGAAATTCTCTCTTTAAAGGATGAGATTGAACTTCTCAAAGAAGGGCAAAGACTCAACTCTGAGAAGATTGATGAGCTTTTACAAATAATCGAGCTGAATCTCTCGAATAAAAAGCAAACTGAAAAGTCAATTGTAGTTAACCAAATTAGTGATTCAAGTAAACTCTTTGATCAAGGCAAAAGTGAATTTGTTTTTGGTAACTATGACCAAGCAATCACTTTATTCATTGATTTTATTCAAAAGTCCCCAAAATCAACAAATATCGGCAGTTCTAAGCTTTGGCTTGCAAGAGCCTATTCAGAGAACGATGAGTATATAAAATCAAAAAAAATGTATCTTGAATTTCAGATGGAAAATGTCAATCATTCAAACTATCCGAACTCAATATTTGAGCTATCTAAAGTTTTAATTAAACTAAATGAAACTAGTGAAGCCAAAATCTTACTATCAGAGATGGTAAAGGGATTTCCAAATCATCAGCTTATTAAAAAAGCGAGTCAATTACTTTTAGAGCTTTAGATCAAATGAAAGTTTTAGAGGTAAAGAAAGTTGACCTAGCTTCTTTTTGTTCTCTTAACAAATCGCGCTATCCTTTTCTTCTTGAAAGCGTTAATCATAATGAAAATAACAGGTATTCAATCTTATTTGCCTTTCCTGGAAAGAGCATTGTATTAAATAAGCCTTCAGAGTTTGATTTTCTTCAAAAATTACAAGACGACTGCCAGTCAGCTAACCTAAATTCATGGCTCCCTTTTACTGGTGGTTGGTTTGTTTACCTATCTTATGAATTGATTGGGGAAATAGAAAAAACACTGTCATCACAGATGCATGAGTCTAACTTACCGCTGGCTTATGCAGTCAAAATTCCGAGCGCAATTATTATTGATCATAAACAAGATAAAACCTATGTTATTGATAAAGATGATGATCAGCGGCGTATTGATAGTATTTTAACTGATATCAAATTACTGAGTAAAAAGCCAACTCAAAAGATATCAGGAGTTCAAGTAGAAGAAGATGCAGATAAATTCATTAGCGGCGTTGAAAAAAGCTTAAATTACATCAAGGCTGGTGATGTATTCCAAGTGAACTTGTCGAGAAAATGGTTATACCAACTAAGCAAAGGTATTGGTTCAGCTGAAGTTTATAATGCCCTCAAAATAGCAAACCCAGCTCCTTTTTCAGCTTTAGTTCAATATCAAAATTTCAGCATAATCTCATCATCACCAGAAAGGCTTTTTAGCGTTAATAATAACATCCTGGAAACGAGGCCAATTGCAGGAACTCACCCAAGAAAAAAAGGCGCTTTAGATGAAATGCAAAAAGTAAACTTACTGAATCATCCTAAAGAAATTGCTGAACATGTAATGCTTCTTGATCTTGAAAGGAACGATATGGGAAGGGTGTGCGAGTATGGAAGTGTCTTTGTAAATGAAATAATGACACTAGAAACATACCCTTTTGTGCACCATATTGTATCGAACATAAAAGGAAAGCTTCGAAAGAAAACTGGAATTAAAGATATTGTAAAAGCTTTATTTCCTGGGGGAACTATTACAGGATGTCCAAAAGTCCGATGTATGGAAATCATTAGTGAGCTAGAACAAATGCCAAGGGAGGCTTATACTGGCTCAGTAGGCTATATTAGTCAAAATGGAAAAATGGATTTTAATATTTTAATTAGAAGCTTTATTCACCAAGATGATCAGTTAAGTTTCAGGGCAGGAGCTGGAATAGTGTTTGATTCTATTCCTGAAAAAGAGCTAGCTGAAACAAAGTACAAAGCAGAAGGCTTATTAAAAGTTTTTGAAGATTAAGAAATTAAGCCTGAAACCTTGATGTCATTGGGTACCTTCTTTCTTTTCCAAATGCGTTACTACTTACTTTTGGTCCAGGTGCAGATTGGCGTCTCTTATACTCATTCTTGAGAATCATAGATGTCACTCTGTTTACCAACTCAAGACTATGCCCATGCTCAGCAATTGTATTAACTGACTGATTCAGTTCAACAAATCTTTTTAAAATATCGTCAAGAACATCATATGAAGGAAGAGTGTCTTGATCAATTTGATTTGGAGCTAACTCAGCCGATGGAGGCCGATTAATAACCCTTTCAGGAATCACTGGAGATATGGTATTTCTATAATTAGAGAGTTTATAAACCATAGTTTTAGGGATATCTTTAAGGGGTGCAAAACCACCACACATATCCCCATAAAGTGTTGCATAACCAACAGCCATTTCTGACTTATTACCTGTTGCAAGAACAATTTTATGGTGTTTATTAGAAAGTGCCATTAAAAGGGTGCCTCGAACTCTAGCTTGAATATTTTCTTCTGTAGAATCTTTGCTTGTATTTTCAAAATATTTATCAAGAGAGTTAGTGTATGAATCAACCATTTCATGAATATCGATGCTTGAAAATTTTACACCTTGAGAGCTTGCCTGAAGCTCTGAGTCTTCTAGACTCATGACGGATGTAAACTGGTACGGCATCATGACTGCATGGACGTTTTCAGGGCCTATTGCGTCAGAAGCTATAGCAAGTGTCAACGCAGAGTCTATGCCACCAGAAAGACCAATTAAGGCACCCTCGAAAGAATTTTTTTGAATATAGTCTTTAGTTGCTAAGACAAGTGCAGAATATATAACTTCCTCTTCGCATAATTCTTTAATAACAGAAATAGAACTATTATGAAGTATGCTCATCTCTTTAAATGCAGGGAGCTGAAGAGTTACCTCACCTAAGTTATTTACAACGAATGAGCTTCCATCAAAAACAACTTCATCTTGACCACCAACCATATTGACGTAAATAAAAGAAAGGTCAAACTTTAATGCGTATTTTTTACAGATATTTAAACGTTCACTTTGCTTACTAAGCTGAAAGGGAGACGCATTAAGAGAAACAATTACATCAATATTTGATTTACATAAGCGATCTATTGGCCCATCAACCCATTGATCTTCACAAATCATTACACCAATTTTAGTTTTTTGACACTCAAAAATAAATGATTCATTTCCAGAATTGAAATAGCGCTTTTCATCAAACACACCATAATTGGGTAATTCTTGTTTATTGTATATGCCAGCAATACGATTATTTTGTATACAAAAAGCACTATTAAAAAGAAAATTATCAGATTGGTTAGGCGCACCAAACAAAATAGTAATAGTTGAAGGAACCAAACTACACAAATTTTTAATCTCATTATTTACTTCATTAATAAACCCCTCTCTTAATAAAAGATCTTCAGGTGGGTATCCCGTAATTGATAATTCAGGAAAAATTATCAGATGAGCGCCAGACTTATCAGCCTCAACAATCAGATCAAGCATTTTCATGGAGTTAGACTTAATATCACCAACAATAGGGTTAAATTGAGCGATTTGAATTTTAATAGGCTCTGCCTCAGAAAATATTTTATTAAGCTGCTCTTGCCAAAATCTAGCCTTC
>TARA_B110000967_G_scaffold142669_1_pt1 | contig 12145 bp, 8 predicted proteins | sample TARA_B110000967 | Tara Oceans TARA_B110000967 (sample SAMEA4397903) | marine metagenome | biome: Polar Biome; feature: [DCM] deep chlorophyll maximum layer (ENVO:01000326); material: water (ENVO:00002006), including particulate matter (ENVO:01000060) such as... | depth 35 m
ATGTTAAGAGATATTACAGCGTTAAGCTGAACTATGGTTTGTCGTTTATAGGCAACTGTACCAAGACCTTTGCTAGTTGTGCTATCGAGCTTTAGAGCGAGTAAGCGAGTAATTTGCTAATTAATATGGGTGGTAAAATAACAAATTAGGCTGATTTCAGAACTAACTTTTCTAGCTAGCAACAAGTGACTTATTACTTACATGGCTATATAGTCGATGTACATAGTTAGATAATAATCAATCCTAAAACCTCAACTTTGGAGCTATCAATATGAAAATATCGTATCTTCTAGTGTTGCTCATTACTTGTTTCGTTACGATTAGTTCACACGCAGATCAAAAGTTTAACCCTTATACAGGTAAGTATGAGACCGTCATGCCAGACGCAGAGCTAACTTTTAATCCTCATTCGGGACAGCATGTATACGCTGTGCCAAAAGCAAAGCCAACCTTCAATCCTTATACAGGTAAGCATGTAATGGCTGCGCCAAACGCCAAGCCGACATTTAATCCTTATTCAGGAAAGCATGTAATGGCTGCGCCAGGATCAAAGCCGACATTTAATCCTTACTCAGGTCAGCATGTAATGGCTGCGCCAGGAGCGGTGCCTGAGTTTAATCCTTACAGCGGGCAATGGGAGATTCCAAAGTAAACATTATTTTTTCATCGTGAGATGAATATCGCAAGTTGGCTACAAAGACTGTGCTTTAAATAAGCGCTACGTTTATTAAATTAGTAGATTTAGTTTGCTTTTTTAAGACAGTATCGAGGACCTCCATATTGCAGACTTTGCGCGTGAGCGCCAATGCGGGAAGGAGCCAAACAATCACTATCGCAAATACGACAACCGTTGGTATGTAGTCTACCAGTATTCAAAACCGTCTTTTATAAAATATAACGGGGTTACAAATTATTTTGGATATTAATACTACTCCTTAAAAATGATACCGTCGCGCATTACAAACGTGACGTTAAGAACAGCCGTGATATCGTCCAATGGACTAATAGCCATTGCAACGATATCAGCCGCATAGCCTTTTTTTAACATACCGCGATCTGTTAAACCACCTGCTGCAGCTGCGTTAACAGTACCTGTCATCAAGGATTCCATATTAGAGAGCCCCGCATTGGTATACTCTATAAACTCATTGCCATTTTCACCGTGTGGCGATATCGCGCTGTCAGTTCCAAGAGCGATGCCGGCACCCACTTTATGCGCAAGTCGGGTCATTATTTTAGGTTGCTTCCCCAGCTTTAAAAGCTTAGCCATTATCACAGGAGGCAGATGCTTTAATGGTCCGACCATCATTTTTTCAGGTGTGTCGCCGACATATGTTATTGGGTACACAGTGGGTACTATCCAAACACCTTTTTTCTTGGCAAGCCTTAATGTTTTTTCGTCGGCCCACATAGAATGCTCAAGTGAATCGAATCCAGCGTTAATAGCTGCGACGATGCCTTCGTTAGCATGAACATGACCCGTTACCTTACGACCAAGACCGTGAGCTGTCTCAACAATTGCCTCTAATTCTTCTTGCGTGAACTGTAAGCCTGTACCCGTGCTAGTTTGGCTTAATACGCCACCAGTTACAGTGACTTTTATAACGTCTACTCCTCTTTTGACGAGCCCGCGAACAGCGCGCCGGCAATCCGCTGGGCCATCACATACACCTGGCGAAGGCAACGCATCCAAAATTTCCTGGCGATAACCATGAAAATCGCCATGGCCGCCAGTCGGTGTTATCGCTGGCCCTGAAACGATAATATTAGGGCCTTTCACCAACCCAGCTTTTATCGCGTCTCGTAACGAAAAAATCGACGTTCCTTTCGATCCAAGGTCACGAATTGTTGTAAAACCAGCCATTAAAGTACTCTCTGCATTACGTTGCGCTAGCAAGGCTATATAACTGTCTGGTTTTGTGACCCTTAGGGTGCGCTCATTTGTAAGGTCACTTGACAAATGTACATGCAAATCTATGAATCCTGGCATTACAAACGAATCTTGTAAATTCACAATCTTTACATTCGTGGCATCTGTCTTAAGTGATTCAACTGAAATAAAACCATCATGTAGTGATGTGACACGTCCATCTTCGATTAAGATAGAGACATTCTTCGTAGGCTCTAGTCCTGGCTGACTTAGTAAAGTTCCTGCATGAAGCAGTGTTATTCTAGCCTCTGATGCGACAGATAGGCCTGTAAAAGAAGACAAGATAACTGTAACTAATGCTATTTCTTTCGCGACAGACACTACGAATTTAGGTGATTGTAATATAAGCATTCTGATTGAATTAATTATTGTACTTTCCATAATACCGTCCTATTTTATGATTAATAGCACTCACATAGTAGGGAACCAGAATTGCCGACAGTTTGTCAATTCAATCATAGGGTCAAAGGCCTAATTTTGTACTTTACATTACATGATGTAATTGCGAAATTATAAGCGTTCCGAGGATAATTTTTTTCGATTGTAGACTAATTTAAATTTTTCGATTGATGGAGTTCAGACTTAATGTCGACCAGGGCAATATTTTCCTCTAGTGGGGCGACACTTCTAACAATGGCAGGCGCAGCCATAGGTCTAGGAAACGTCTGGCGATTTCCCTATATGATGGGGTCCTATGGCGGCAGTGCTTTTCTATTTGTATTCTTAATCTTCGTATTTTTATTTGCTGTACCAGCAATTGCAGGTGAGTGGGCATTAGGGCGAGAAACACGCAGTGGCGCTGTCGGCTCCTTTGCAAAAGCAGTGGGCCCTTTTTGGGGACGCATTATCGGGTATCTATTAATATTTGGGGTACTTGTCGCCAATTCCTATTATTTAGTTATCATCGCTAACGTAGTTTTCTCCAGTTTCTATTCTATTGTTTTTGGATTTAGTGATGAGACTATTCCCAGATATACAGAAATGCTTTCCGACGGCGTGACGCAATATTCCATCGCGACATGCTTATTACTATTGGCACTGTTTGTCGTACATAGAGGCCTTAATGAAGGCATAGAAAAGATTAGCAAAATATTTGTGCCTTTATTTTTTTCAGTAATGCTTATATTGATTGGCGCGGTCTTTTCAATCGATGGAGCCTTAGTACATGCGGTGGATTTTCTAAAGCCGGACTTTACGAGTCTCACACTTAAAGGCATCTTCGCAGCAATGGGCCAAGCCTTTTTCTCTGTTGGCTTGGGTGGTACTTATATCCTTATATATGGCAGTTACATGAGGCGTGACGCCTCCCTCGTTCAAGGCGCTATCTTTACCGGAGTCAGTGATACTAGCGCTGCTCTATTAGCTGCACTATTTGTGATACCCACTATTCTTGTGTTTGGATTGGATCTTGCCAGCGGGCCTCATCTAATATTCGTTACCCTACCTCATTTATTCAATCAGATGCCATATGGCGATATAGTTGGCAGTGTCTTTTTGCTAGCATTTAGTCTCGTTGCTTATCTGTCAGCGATAGGGGCCATAGAGGTAATCGTGGGCGGTGTGAGTGATGACTATGATAAACATAAACTAACACGAAATCGGGTACTAATATTATTTGTATGCATCGAGTTGGTGTTGATGTTACCGAGTGCATTCATGCCAAATATCATAGCCACACTCGACCTTTTCTTTGGCTCCGGACTTCAGGTTCTAGGCAGCTGTATGGCTCTGCTTGCAGTAACTTGGGGTCTGGGTCGCAAGAAGACTCTAATGCAAATATTTGGACAAGACGATGGATGGATTCCTAGGCTTTTCTTCTTTTGGCTCCAGTGGGTCATTCCAGCCGCTCTAATATCGGTCCTGGCAGGGTATGTCTACGATATGATCAACAATGGCTAAGTGAATCCTGATTTTTTAAGGATTGTATTATGTGAATTTAGAGGGATATTTATGTCTATTCGTGATCAATTTCCAATTTTAGAGCACACAAATTACTTGGCAAGCTGCTCTCATGGAGCGCTTTCAGTTCAAGTGCGAAAAGCTTACGAACACTACCTTAACGACCGCGAAACCTACGGGGCTCATTGGGACTATTGGGTCGAGCAACTTGAAACCACCCGTGACACTCTAGCTGAATTGGTTGGCTGTAATTCCGATGAATTGGCAGTCACTCCTTCGGTGAGCAACGCGGTTAGCTCCTTGGCAAGCGGCATAGATTTTAGCGGCGAGCGTAATAAAATCGTATGCACCGAATTTGATTTCCCTACTACTGGACAAATATGGCGGGCACATGAACAGCGTGGCGCCGAAGTAGTCTATATAGCGGCGTCAGAGGATGGAACAAGAATACCATATGAGCATTTTAAACAAGTAATCGACGAAACAACGGCCGTAGTATCAATCCCTCACGTTTGCTATCGTAATGGCGCTAAATTAGATATCAAGCCCATTATTGAACTGGCTCGGAGTCGAGGCGCCCTAGTGGTTCTCGATAGCTATCAAACATTGGGTACCATGCCTATTAATGTAGTGGACCTAAACGTTGATGTCCTGCTAGGGGGCGCCCAAAAATACCTATTGGGCTCTTCCGGTACCGGTTTTATGTATGTACGAAAGGACGTAATACAACAGTTGCGACCAACTACCAGTGGATGGTTTTGCCAAGACAACATCAGTGCAATGGATATCTATGCCAACCAACCGTCTCTGACCGCACGTCGCTTCGAGGGAGGAACCCCTAATGTACCGAATCTCTACGCGGTTATTGCCGGCATTAATCTAATCCGATCGATTGGTCTGGAAAAAATTGAGGCCCACAATGCACTATTATTAGACGCTTTTAAAGAAGGCATCAAGCAACGCGGGTTTACGTTGGCTACCAATTCTGATGGAAGATATCATGGGGCTATGATCGCAATAAAATCTACAGACATGTCAAAATTAGTTGGCATGCTTTCCAGAGACCGGATCATTACTTCATGTCGTGATGGGAACCTACGTGTGTCAGTCCACATTTATAATAATCTTACGGATATTGACCAACTACTGAACGCTTTAACAAAGCATAAACATCTATTAATATAAATTTAAAGTAAAAATAGCGCACCTATAGTAATGCCCTTCGCACAGAACCCTTAATTCAAAACCAAATAGAGACCTATACTTATGTATAGTTATGTGTTATACGTGCCTAAAATGTAACTCTATAAGTGGAATGATAGATACTCCTATGAGCACTAAAGTAACACAGGCATTAATTGTCAATAAAGCGATTGAACTCTTCAACGAGTTTGGCGCACATCACGTTTCAACTAACCGAATAGCAGAAGCCTGCCATCTTAGTAAGGGAAACGTTCACTACCACTTTAAGAATAAAGAGTCACTTATCCAATCAATTTTTGAGCGTATGGCTCGCGAAATTGAAGACGGCTGGGGTGACGATCATCTGCGACCGACGGCGGAACATATGGCTAAAATGTTCTATCGACAATTAACAATGATATGGGAATACCGATTTTTTTACCGAGAGTTAACGCCGTTACTTCAGAATGATAGGCTTCTGAAGAAAAGCTTCGCAGCACTACGAAAAAAGAGAATGGCAAAACTCGAAATATTTTTCGAATCTCTTATATCCAGGGGATTTCTGGTTGGTATTGACACGCCGGAAGACGTTTCAGCATTGATCACCATTAGCTGGATAATAAGCGATTATTGGCTAAGCTATATAGACGTTGAAGAAAAAAATATCGACAAAAATACGATTAGAGAAGGCTATCTAATAATGACTCAATCTCTACGGCCATACTTAACGGATGATGCAAGGAAAAAAGTTGACGAATCTTTTAAACTGATATCACAAATAAACTGATTACTTTACGTTCACCTACATTATAAATTAATATTCCAAGAGATTTATTTTAAGCAGGCCGCAATTAAATTATTTTTAATTAATTCATCAGCTATAATGCATTAACTAAAACGGTAACGCGCGAATTATATATATCGTAAATCTTTCGATCTCACTCTTAGTAGCTAATAGATGGATTGTCGCCTGGATAGATTATACCAACTAAATATAGACCCTCAGGGTCTAAGCACTGAAGGGAGTGCATTTGTTTACGGGGAAGAAAAATTATGTCTCCCGCTGTGACCTTCGCCTTATAATTTTCAGTCCACATATAGCCACTACCTTTTAGGATAATAAGCGACTCTTCGTAAAGATGTCTATGTGGCGCTGCTTTCGATTCAGGAATTTCACCGATAAATTGCGCTGCCATCGTACAACCAACTTGTTTATCCACGAGCAGCTCCCAATATCTGTTGGCCATACGATTTCGGGATTTACTATCTGCAATTACAACTCTAACAGGATAATCTTCTAAAAAATTATTCGGCATAGTAGCTAAAATTAAAGGTACTTCAGGAGTTGGGAATACGGTAGCGAATAGTTTAATCTTTTCGGATTCAATATTAGTAATGCAAAATGCTTCGTTCGGACGAATATAAACACCCGCTTCAGGTTTAATCTCGAAACTTCTTCCAGATATTGTGATTACGCCGTTACCTTCGGTCACTAAAATAACAACATGATTGTCTTTGAAACTGACAATTGACGGCTCTCCTCGAGATGCCTCTAAATAAAATTGTGATTGATGACAGGCGCCTTTATCAGTCGAAATCAACGTGCCAATTTTTAGATTTCGATAGTCATCAAGCGGCACGCTGGAAACTCTCGACACATAGCAACCGCCATCTAGTATCGACAGCCCATTATTATCAGCAATAACTTCTTTTACTTTTCTGTTCTCGATACTGTTAGCTTCGTCAGTGCTATATTTTTCGTTATCAATATTATTGTGCGCACCGTCACAAAAAGGACCATTCTTAGTCTGTTTGCAACCACAGAATAAGACTTCCTCACAATCACTCTGCCCTATATATCTTAATGGTGTGAATGAGGTGCCAACGTGAGATGAATCACAAAAGGGTTGTGTCTTACTTAACCCGCAACTACACCAAAAATATGCCTTGTCTTTCACTAATTCAATATAGTACGGCTTATCTTGCGCAATGACTGGTTTTTCTTTCGCTCTAGTAGACACAATAATAGGTTATCTCATATATCTAATTGAATTGACGATTCCCACACTTTTTGTCACTATATTAATTTATATTAGATATGTCTAAAATTATTATAGGGCTTTCGTACTAATTCCCTAAAATTGACCGAAATACCTTACTGCCAAATCGCTCTGACACAACATAATCTATCAGAGTGAAACCGATTTTAACTCAGCTGCCATGCGATATTAGTTTATGCCTTCGTGGCTTATCGAATACATAACCGCACTAGCTAATTGAATGCGCTACCCGCAATACAATCATCAGAAATGTATTGATTTAATCAACGACTACCAACTGGTATGATCATCTCATAGAGCCCATATCACTGTTAAAACCGGATGATGAGTGAGATCAATTACATACTAATTATTAATAGGCAAATCTAGACTTCCACGTACAATCATCTTGCCATCTTTAATGACCATATTGATCATCTTAGCATTATTGATATTCTCAGAGGGGTCAGCATCCAGCAGTACTAGATCGGCTAGCTTTCCCTCTTCAATACTCCCTAGTTCATCATCTTTGCCCAGCCATTTGGCTCCATTTAATGTTGCAATCTGAATAATACCAATATTTGATATTCCAGCCTCTGACAATAGCTCCATTTCTCTATGCACGGCTGGTCCAACCGTCTGATCGGTGCCGACGGCCAATATGCCGCCGGCGTCACTTATCTTTTTAATATTCTCTTTGGCCACACCAGTCATGATTTTCATCCACCATGTCCAGGTATTAGCCTTGTATTCCAGAGCTTTAACGGTTTTTAAATCCCTAATTTCTTCATTGGGAATTACTGCTTTATATAGAAATTGATCCAAGTACTCTGGCGTCTCGACTAATCGACTATAGTTCTCACCTATAGTCAAAGTGGTCGCCATGGGAATTTTTTTTGCTCCCATGAGCTTCGCAAACTTACTAGAAATCGGGCCTTGTATAACTGGATGCGCCAAAGAGTCAACCCCGGCAAATATAGCCTCCCTTGCGCGCAACTCACTGGATGTATGAACCGTTGTTCGTATGCCTTGATCATTATAATATTCAATGACTTCCTGCATCAGATCAAGGGGAAGCATTGGAATCATAGGTCGAGAACCCCATCCACGTTCCTCATAAGTAAGTTTTAGAATATCTGGTGCTCGATTGATATGCTTATCTAGGGCTGCTTTTGCTTGAGGCCAACTCTCAATCGTAGTTGCTCCGTAACCGGTGCCGTGGCTACCTGGGTAACTTACGATACCACCTGTCGCAAATATACGTGGCGATACTATTTTCCCTTCTCGTTCGTCTTTGCGTAGTGAAAAGATATAGTTTGGATCATTGCCGGCATCATATACACTTGTCACACCACTATATAAAAATCCATGCAACGCTCGTATCCCTTTCTTACGACTGGCGTTTGATTTTCGTAACCCATTGGCGGTAACCTTGATACCTCCGGCCAAATGAATATGGACATCGATTAAGCCAGGAATTAAGAACTTATCAGTTCCGTTAACTAGTTCTGCGCCCTTTTTGTCAATGCTAGGGAAATTACCCCTAATAACACGATGTATTTTATTGTCAATTATTTGTACACTTGAGCTTGGTCTCGGCTTAGCCCCAGTCCCATCTATGACTGTAACATTTTCTATAATTAATGACTGTTGGCCCTCAGAAAATACGGAGATTGAAAGCATAGTAAATGCCAATATTGACCGTTTAAATACCATAGTACCTCCACAGATTACTATAATTGTATTTATTAAAAATTCGTTATATAAAATAAAAGGAAGCTGTAAAACAGCCTCCCTAATGTAGTTATCTTAGATAAAACATTAAAATCGTTTAGTCAGAGAAAGTCCGACTTTTCTTGGGGTATTAGTCACTTTTCCAGTTGGACGCCGCGAGCCTTGATATATAAAGAGGTCACCGTCTTCATCAAAGACATTCTCGATATAGAATACTATATCGGAATTTATCTCTTCGCTAGAAAACCCGAGCCGAAGATTGGTAATACTATAGTCATCCCCATATCGGTTTGCGGAAGATGTTGGATCCAACTCAGTATTAGAACCATCTTTATATGAGTATTCGGCGCGGACCCAACCCTTTGCATTATCCACAGGCAACTCAAAATTATAGGTTGCTGTAGCATTTAAAGTAAGATCAGGTATTCTCGGAATTTGGTCTCCTTTTTTACCCGGGGCCTGTATGCTATCGCTTACTTGATCTTCGGTTAGTTCTTTAGTTGGTAAGTAACTGAGGCCCATTGTAAGGTCAAGATTTTGATTGGGTTTAGACGTAACCTCAATTTCAATTCCTTTTACCTCTGCGGAACCTGCGTTCCCAATAAAACTAAAAGCACCTGTAGGATCAAGGCCGGATATCTGGAGATTTTCCCAATCAATCATGAATATAGCGGTGTTGATAATGAGTCGATTATCCATCCAACTAGATTTGTAGCCAACTTCATAGTTCCATAGCTCATCAGCCTCATACAATTGAGGTACAGCAACGATTCCTTGATTATTAGTGCCACCAAGTCTAAATCCCTGCGACGCGGTAACATAGATAGCTGAATCATCAGTTAATTCGTAAGCCAGTTTATATTTTTGGATAGTTTCACTTTGGCCTGCGCTAACAGTGTTCTGCGGGCCCGCGGGACCATCGAATAGTGCGAACTGAAATACCGTTTGACCAAGGTCAGATTGTTCCACATCAAACCAACGTAGCCCTATTGTTGCGGCAAGTCGGTCGCTTAGTTCATAGGTTAGTTCGCCAAATAACGCTTTCTCCTCGATGGTTTTATCAGCAAAGCGTGCAAACACACAAGGATTACATCCTATTATACCGCCACCGGGTAGACCCGTAGGTCCCAGCGGTGGCTTTCCTGTGCTAAATGTATTGCCACTCTCATTAACAATCGGCACATAACTCTGCAAGGTGCTGTCCCGCTCTCTCAGAAAACCACCAGCTAACCATTGTAATGGGCCATCTCCAGTCGAATTAAATCGAAGCTCGAACATGTCTTGGTTTAGACTCTGATCTTGATCGGTTAGGGCAGGTAGAAGATCTAACCTACCGGCTGCCTCCATACCAAATGTCGTAATTATCCAGGTAGAATCGAACTTATAGCCAAAGTCCCTCTCATAATGTGAAGCTGTAGCCGTCATAGTTGCCCATGGTAAATCCCAAATACCTGTGAGACTAAATATTGTCTGCTCATCCGGTATAAAATTATTGGTGAAATCACCTACGACATAATCACCAGTTTGATAAAACGTTGAGAATGCAGGTGTATCGACGATGTTATCGTTCGCTCCCTGATCATTTGTGCCAGGACTTTGATGAAAACTATCATAAGGCGTGTAGTTACTTGTTCCTCCGGAGTATCTATCTTGAAACCAGTACATGGTATCTAATGTAAAAATATCCGTGGGTGCCCATCTCAGATTTACCCGCAAGCCTGTTGTTTCTGATGAATTAATATCGTTAACGCCTAAGCGAACATTGTCAATGTAGCCGGCTTCATTGTCTTCATAAGCCACCACGCGAAGCCCCAACTTACCGTAGATAAGGGGTACATTCACCATTCCATTAATTCCAGAGTTAGTATCCTCAGAATGCTCCATATTGGAGGCATCACCACTTATAGTGGCTTCTAATTCATCAAGGTTTGGTTTCGCACTAATAAATCGGACCGTACCAGTCTGCGAGTTAGCGCCAAACACCGTGCCTTGGGGGCCTTTCAAGACCTCAATCCGCTCCATATCATAAATTTTTAGATCAGTGGTTTGCGACCCGCTATTAGAGCCCGCGCCCTGCACCCCTGGAAGAGGTACCTCATCATAGTAAACTGCGACCTGCTGTTGACCGCCAGACTGGATGCCTCTAACAATATAACGTTTCTCTCCGGGCCCTTCATCAGTAAAAGTTAGCCCTGGCACTTGATACGCAAAATCACTAAAATCGGCAACCTGCATTATCGCCAATTCACTTGAATCAAAAGCAGTAATCGTTGCAGGTATATCCTGCAAGCTTTCCTCACCCCGTTTACGGGATGTTACTATAATCTCATCAATCGAAAATACATTTGAATCAAGATCATCTGCATTCTGGGCATAGGTAAAATTCATCAATGAATTAGAAGCAGTGAACACTACAATTAACAATTTACTTTTAATATTCATATAATTCCCCATTATTATTATTTTCGAGAGATAAAGTAATGTTACTTTAGATAAAAACGGATTATAAATATATTCGCAACAAGACACTGATAAGTAAACATTTGAATTAGACCTTATACCCTAAACAATCGAACTTGTTTAATTTTTGTATCAAATTAATATTTCAGGTAGTTCTAAATATTTTCATAATTATTAACACAATTACTTATCTAATTTGGGTGGTTATATTCATATTTTTTATAATAATCGCGAGCAGCGCGTAGTGAGACTTTCTTATATCTCTAGCGATTGCCGCCCAGATATTGAATGTAATTTTAACGGGATTATTTGTCCCGAGATTGTTCAGTAGACCGAAAGTAACTGGCGCCCTCTCGGCTGCAAAGGTGCCAAAACTTCGAGCCAGAGGATCAGTAAATTGCCATAGTTTTTGTCGATATATTCAGGATTAGTCTCGTGGTGCACACGATGGTTAGCTGGCGTGCTAAAAATGCCATCGAGTAATCCGAGTTCACCTATCCACTGTGTGGCCAATTACATCATAAAGTCTAGAGACTACCGCACAGACAGCAGTCACACTAAGCTCAAATCCAATCAGCGGCATGAGGATAAAGGATGGAGTTTTGATAATAGGACCAAACCAAGCTTGTCGGAACGCGACCACGAAGTTCATTTCTATGATTGAATGATGGTTCATGTGAACTGCCCATAAACATCTGATTCTGTGGGCGCTTCGGTGGTACCAGTAAAATATGAATTTAATAGTAAGAATTGTTACCAGCCACACGACAAAAGAGTAATGCCTGATTGAGGTTAAATGGTCTGGTTTAATTATCCCTGTGTTGCGCCAACAACGCCAAGATTGGTACCAAATGTGACTAATAAAAATACCCCTTAACGTCGGGAAATGACACGTTAGGGG
>TARA_B110000967_G_scaffold210008_1_pt1 | contig 12131 bp, 8 predicted proteins | sample TARA_B110000967 | Tara Oceans TARA_B110000967 (sample SAMEA4397903) | marine metagenome | biome: Polar Biome; feature: [DCM] deep chlorophyll maximum layer (ENVO:01000326); material: water (ENVO:00002006), including particulate matter (ENVO:01000060) such as... | depth 35 m
GAGGATTATCTTTCAAAGCTAATCTCTGAAAAAAATGAGCCTGGCACGGCTGTTAGGGTTTTTATTACCGATCCAGGAACCCCTCATGCAGAAACCTGCCTGGCCTATTGCAAGCCCGACGAGCTCACGCCTTCGGATGTGTTGATCTCCTTGCCCACTTTGTCTGTTTACGTTGAAGAGCGAAGCATTCCTTTTTTAGAAGAGTCTGAAGTCAACTACGACATTGATAACTTTGGTGGACAATTAACAATTAAAGCGCCCAATGCACGCTTGCCAAACATCTCCCCTGATAGCCCGCTTGAAGACAGAGTCAACTACGTCATTTATAACGAAATTAATCCCATGCTTGAATCTCATGGCGGTGTTGTGAGCTTGAAAGAAATTACCGAAGACAAATTTGCCATTCTTCAATTTGGAGGAGGGTGCCAGGGTTGCAGCATGGTAGATGTGACTTTGAAAGATGGTGTTGAGAAAACTCTCTTAGAGTCGATGCCTGAGCTTGCAGGCGTCAGAGACATGACCGATCACACCATGGACGAGAATGCTTTTTATAGCGGTGAGTCGTAAACCGAGACAATGATCCCCATTCTCGGATGATCAAAGAAGTGAGACTCATTTTGAAAGATACGCCTGTCCTGTCTTAAAACATAATCCACTGTTCCCTCTAACACCAACGTTTCTTGAGTCATAGGTTCACTTGAGCTCTTTGAAGTTTCATCTAGTAGGTTAGATGTTGGCGAAGCCGCCAGCTTAATTGACTCAATTAACTCTAGATTTTGCGCTGAAACAAGCTTGCCATTCATGTAGCCCACTAAATCGAGATGCAGGTATCTGCTTTGATAAAGTCTAATGGCTAGGCCGTGCTCATCAAATATCTCATGAATGAAGGGCGTGTCTGTTTCTGGGAGAGCTGGTTGCAGCCAAGAGAACGTATGCAGAATCTTGTATTCTTGTCGTCTGTTGAGCCTTCGGTAAATATTATCTAATTCTTTCAGATCAGCATTTCTTTCAAACCATTGATCTATTTGCAGCGGGTTTTCTTGAACCAGATCTTCTTCTGGGAGCGCTTGAGTTTCCTCAGAGCTTGGCTCTATTAATTCTTCGGCTTTCTGAATTATCTGCTCGGGTACTACCTCTTCTTTAATGAGTGGTTTCTCCAGCAATGAGATCAAGCTCATGGTTGATAGATCGATGGTTTGAGGTGAAAGATCCTCGGTGGTGCTGACTTCTAATTGTTCAAAGATGATAACTTCAACGCTGTATTGCTTGAGGTCCTGGCCATGGACTTCATGAGTCGCAGCCAGAGCTATTAAGGCTAGGGACGCTGTTTTAAGACAGCTGATGCAGGAGGGCTGAAACAGCCTCTCTTTTATTTGATTGATTAGATACATCGATGTTCAATTTATTAGTACCTGTTAGTTTAATACCTGTTGAGCCCGATTGAATTAATTCAATTAATTTTTTATAGACCTCGTCATCCAATGAATCATGAAACGTCATCATGGCTGTGTCTTTGTTGCTATAGATTTTCCTGACACCAATTTTATTTGCCAGCACTCTTATTTTTGAATTCTCCACTAGATTTAACACATCCTCACTTGGTTTGCCGCAACGATCCTTGATCTCTTCAAAGATTGTATGAATGTCTGTGGTAGATTTTGCATCGTTGAGGGATCTGTAGACTTTAAGTCGCTCATTGGCCACTGGCATAAAGGTCTCGGGTATGAGCGCTCGATCATTAAAATTAATCTCTGAGTCTATGGCGATTTCTGTTTTGATACCTTTTAAATCATTCACCGAAGATTTCAGCATTGATAAATACATGGACAAGCCAATGGCCTCAATGTGACCGCTTTGTTTAATGCCAAGAAAATCACCGGCGCCTCTAATTTCTAGATCCTCTTGCGCAATAAAGTAACCCGAGCCAAGGTCCGAGTAACGCACCAAGGAATCTAATTTATTCTTGGCATTCTTCTTAATGTCCTGAGTGGGTATCAATAGATAGCAATAAGACTGTCTTAAAGCTCGACCAACCCGTCCTCGCAATTGATGGAGCTGCGAGAGCCCAAAGTTCTGGGCGTCAATCACAATAATGGTGTTGGCATTTGGAATATCTAAACCCATCTCAACGATAGTGGTGCACAAGAGGATATCAATAGAGTTAGAGTTAAAGGCGCCCATGGTCTGACTGATCTCTTGTTTGGATAACCGCCCGTGAGCAATGCCAATGTTGGCGTTGGGTTGCAGGGCTTGAATATCATTTTTTAGATTATCCATTTTGCCTATATCGTTTTGCACAATGAAGACTTGGCCGCCGCGACTGACTTCTCGGTCGATGGCATTTTTAATAATTTGATTGTTCTGAACGTTTAAAAAAGTTTTGACGCTCAAACGCTCCATTGGTGGCGTGTAGAGGTAAGAGAAATCTTTGAGACCCGAGTACACCAAGTTTAATGTTCGCGGAATAGGGGTGGCAGACATATACAAGATATGAGTAGTAGTTTGGCGAGATTTAATAATCTCTTTTTGTTTGGTGCCAAATCGATGCTCTTCATCGATCACCAGGAGCCCCAAGCTGGATAAATCAATCTCATTATTTAAAAGCGCATGAGTGCCAACCAAGATGTCTATTCTTTTATTCTTAAAATCCTCGTAGAGCTGAGCCCGAGCTTTGGGCGAGGTATGCCTGGTTAGGATTGAAATGTTTACTGGAAAATTACTAAATCGCTTAGTGAAACTCTCATGATGCTGATCAGACAAGACAGTACTTGGAGCCAGGATCATGGCTTGCTTCTTAGCTTGGACGCAGACAAAGGCAGCTCGCATAGCAATTTCAGTTTTTCCAAATCCCACGTCTCCACAAATGACTCGGTTCATGGGTTTAATCAGCGCCAAGTCCTTGATGACATCTGTGATGCAGTTTTGCTGATCTGAGGTTGGAATATATGGAAAATCATCTGAAAATTTTTGGTACTCATCGGGTGGGCAGATGAGTTGGGGAGAGGTTGAGATTGAGCGCCTGGATTCTATGTCCAGCAACTCAGCCGCATGGTCTTTGGCTTTCGCTTCAGCTTTTTCTTTTTTTTGACGCCACTTGAGCGACGAGAGAGAGTCTAGCGGGATATTCTCGACATGAGACACCTGATACTTGGATACTAGGTATGCCTGCCTAATGGGTACATACAGCAGCTCTTTATCCAAGTATTCAATTTGGATAAACTCTTCTTCATTCGCGTTCGTTTTTAAGAGGGTTAATCCTCGATACAGACCCACACCATAATCAACATGAATGACCAGCTCATCATCGTGAAAGGGATTTTCAAAAGTGTGAATTAAGGAGGCTTGAGCACCGCTTGCTTTTTGATTAATGAAGGTATCTTGACCCAGATAATTTTCTACATTTATGTACGCAAAAGAATTGGCGCTACCTAAAAACAGTCTGGTTGGATGGTGAAGTGCGCTAAACAGACCTTTGGTTTCTTTTAAGGGCAGGCTTGCAGGTGTAAAACCGTGTTGTTTATTTAGATCGTCTAATTTGAGTTGCTCTGATGCTGTTACCAGCAGGGTCGTTAGATCTCCTGAGTGATACTTTGCAACCAGGTCCTTAATTTGCTCTTCAACCGTGAGGCTTAAATTGAGAGAATGGTTGCTGTGTCTGTTATTGAGGTGCTCCGAGCTTGCCAAGTAAGGTTTTAAATCTTGAGAGGTGAAGAAATAATCATCGGGTTTCATGACCGGTCTCAGCGCATCAATGGATTCTTCCTCGTATCTTTCTTTTATGTAAGACTGATAGTTAGCAATGCTAATATCTAGGTTTGGGCTATGCAAAAGCTTGAATCCGTCAAAGTAATCTATCAGGTTGGTGTCTTTGCTTTGGAGCAAAGGCATATATATTTCATACCCCTCAGGCAAGACTGCTGAAGCTATATCTTTAAATATCTCACAATATCTTTCGTCGTGTTTTTGAAAATAGTTACGCCAGCTATCTTTGAAGTTCTTGATGGATTCTTCATCCAAAGCAATCTCTGAGCCATGAAACAATTGAAACGAAGTTAACTTCTCAGTCATCACCTGCGAATCAACATCAAAGCGTCTAATGTCATCTATCTCATCTCCAAAGAAATCAATTCTCAGTGGGGTTGCGTAAAAACTGGAGTAGAGATCAACCACGCCACCTCGGATAGTGAACTGATTAATGGTCTCAACTTTATCGGTGCGCTCATAGCCCAAAGCTATAAGATTTTCAGCAAGCTCTTTAATGGATAGCTTCTGACCAGTATTCAGGGCTTTGCGTGCTGAAAAAAATTCTTTAGGTGGGAGTTTTTCTAGCAAGTTTAATCCACTGGTGACTACAACCTCGAGGCTGGTTTTATCAGAGTTTAGTAATCCAATGCGATCTTGGAGAATCGACTGGGGGGTAGAGAACCTGTCGTAAGGTAAGATTTCGCGCTCCGGATAATAACCTATGGTATTTGCTGGCAGATAAAGCTCTAACTCATTCTTGATTAATCTTGCATCTTTATCAGATGGGCACAAATACAAAAGCTTTTGTTCATGCTGTTTTGCAGATTGGGCTAGTTCAAAAGCTTCAAAATGCATCTGTTGTTCTTTCATATGGTGAAGTATAATTTTCAGCTACTAATTAACCGAAAAAAGGAACACTAACATGGATATAACTTTTTCAGAACAAGATCTTCAATTTCAAGAAGAAATTAGATCGGGATTAGCTAATGATTTCCCAACTCACGTTAGGGAGAAGCAACTCAAGGGCGAATCTCTTTCTAAGGTAGACATGATCGATTTTCATAAATTTCTTTATGAGAAAAACTGGGCTGGTTATAACTGGCCAGTAGAGTTTGGTGGAACAGGGTGGAGCCCAGTCCAAATCTATCTCTTTTTAAATGAACTAGCATTAGCTCAATGTCCAACCATCCTCCCTTTTGGGCTTAGCATGGTAGGGCCAGTTATTTATACCTTTGGTAATCAAGAGCAGAAAGATAGATTTCTTCCAGATATTCTTCAGTTTAATACTTGGTGGTGTCAGGGTTATTCAGAGCCAGGCTCTGGATCTGATCTAGCTTCTTTAAATACTAAGGCTGTTCTTCAAGACGATCATTACATTGTTAATGGCGCCAAGACTTGGACCACTCTTGCTCAAAACGCAGATTGGATTTTCTGTCTTGTGAGAACTGAAACGACACAAAAAAAACAAGAAGGCATATCTTTCTTGCTGATTGATATGAATACTCCTGGCATTGAAGTCAAACCAATTATTACGATTGATGGTGATCATGAGGTAAATACTGTCTTCTTTACAGATGTCAAAGTTCCTGCTGATCAGCTTATTGGCGAAGAGGGCAAGGGTTGGACTTATGCAAAATTTCTTCTTGCTCATGAAAGATTTGGCATTGCCGGGGTGCCCGTCTGCAAAGTTCAGATTTCAAGATTAAAAGAGAAAACAGCCGCATATAATGATCTTGACTTGAATAAAAAAATTGCCGAGTTGGAAATTGATCTAATGGCCTTAGAGTTCACAGAATTAAGAACACTAGCAGCCATTGCTGGTGGCGGTCACCCAGGAGCAGAATCATCTATTCTAAAAATCAGAGGCACAGAAATTCAACAAAGAATTTCAGAGCTTTTTGTTGAAGCGGCTGGACAATACATTCTTCCTTATGAAGGGCCTGAAGGATTTGAGTCAAACAATAATCCTGCTGGACCAGATTACGCAAGTAAGTCAGTTGCTCATTACCTAAACTTTAGAAAAACATCAATTTACGGTGGAAGCAACGAGATTCAAAAGAATATTATTGCTAAAGCTATCTTAGGGGTATAAGAATGAATTTAAATTATTCAGATGAGCAAAATATGCTTCGCGAGCAGGTTCTTAAGTTCTGTGAGACCAATTATGATTTTGCAGATAGAGAAAAAATATTAGAATCAGACGATGGCTTTAGCCATGAAAATTGGAAACAGTTTGCAGAACTAGGCTGGCTGGCTGTTCCTTTTAGCGAAGATAACGGTGGCTTTAACTTCGGCCCTATCGAGCTAACAGTCATGTTTGAAGAATTTGGTAAATCTCTTGTGGTTGAGCCATACCTAAGCTCGGTTGTTATGAGCGGAACAATTCTAGAAAATTCTCATTACTCAGCTAAGCAAGCGCTCCTTGAAACTATTATTGCTGGAGAGCAGCACGTGTCAGTGGCATATGCAGAAACAAAGATTGGCTATAACTTTCTAGATTGCGTTACCGCTCTAGATGGACAAGGCGATGACTTAACCCTGAACGGCTCAAAATCTATTGTGTTAAATGCAGCAAATGCTCATCAATTTATTGTTCTAGCAAAGCATGGTGACGGCCTCGCTTTAGTACTGGTCAACAAAGATGCAGCTGGCTTAGAGGTACAAAATTTTAAGACGCTTGATGGTCAAACTTGTGGAGAGCTAACATTTGAGAACCTTTCATTAAAAGCAGATTCAATTATAGCTACAGGCGACGAGGCCAAAGCATTGTTCAATCAAATGGTTGAAGTTTCAATGCTTTGCATTAGCGCCGAAGCAGTTGGTGCTATGACAGCTTCTTATCAAAAAACAGTTCAATATACAAAAGAAAGACAGCAATTTGGTCAGCCTATCAGTAACTTCCAAGTGTTACAGCACAGAATGGTTGATATGTTCATCGAAACAGAGATTACAAAGTCTCTGTTGATTAAAGCAACCTTGCAGCTTGATTCTAATGATACCGAGGCGACTAAAACTATCTCAGCGCTTAAAGTGCAGGTAGGAAAAGCGGGTAAATTTATTGGCCAACAAGCAGTTCAGCTTCATGGTGGTATGGGCGTAAGTAATGAGATGTCTATTGGGCATTACCTCAAGCGTTTCACTGTCATCGATTCTATGTTCGGCAATACTCAACACCATATTAATAAGTACTCAACACTGTAAGATTTAACTATGAGCGACCTCACCAAAAATCCAGATCTTAGATCGAGAGAAAAAATCGATGATTATTTCGGTGACTGGAAGTGGAGAGAGGGCCTTGCTGAATTAATGGTCCCGATTGCTGGTCGTTTATATCGACACGGTGTCCACATCATGATTTACGGTCAATCACTAGTGAATGCTTCTCCTATCGAGATTATGAAAGCCCATAGATTTGTCCGTCAAATCGAAGGCAATGAATTGAGTGAATTAGAAACCTACCCATTGCTGGAGAGACTTAGCTTATTGGAATTGCCGGATTGCGAAATTGATCTTGGTGAGCTCACCATGAGATGTCCTTTTTTCTCTGAACTATCAGATAACCCAGATAAAATTGATGCATATCTAACAGAACAGCTCAACGTTTCCGCTATACATTCTAAACGCCCAGATGAACCTCAGGATATAGTTCTCTATGGCTTTGGTCGCATTGGTCGATTAATGACCAGACTTCTTATCCAAACCACTGGACCCGGTAATTACTTTCGACTCAAAGCAGTGATTGTTAGAAAGGGCGGTGAGAATGATTTGGTGAAACGAGCAAGCTTGTTAAGAAGAGATTCTGTTCATGGAAGATTCAACGGAACGATTAGAGTGGATCTAGACAATAACCTTCTTGTAGTTAATGGTAACCCCGTTAAATTTATTTACGCCAGCGAGCCCTCGGAAATTAACTATGACCAGCTCGGTATTAATAGCCCAATTGTCATTGACAACACCGGCATCTGGAGAGACGAGGAAACTTTGTCAAAACATATTGATAGCGGTGCTTCAAAAGTTATTTTAACCGCTCCTGCCAAAGGTGATATTAGAAATATTGTCTTTGGTGTCAACGATCACTCCATCACAGACTCTGATAACATCCTTTCAGCAGCCTCATGCACAACGAATGCTATTGTTCCTGTTCTGAAACTCGTTAGTGATAAATATGGCATTCAAAATGGTCACATTGAAACAGTGCATTCATACACTAATGATCAAAATCTTATAGATAACTTTCACTCGGGCGATAGAAGAGGAAGAAGCGCACCTTTAAATATGGTGATTACTTCTACTGGGGCTGTTAAAGCTGTGTCTAAAGCCATTCCAGAACTGAAGGGCATACTGACAGGCAATGCAATTCGAGTGCCAACACCCAATGTCAGTCTTGCCGTCTTGGTTCTTAATTTAAAAGAAGACGTAACCAGAGATGACTTAAATAACTTTCTTAAGACTTCAGCTTTCTCAGGTAAATATCGAGAGATCATCGGATACACCAACTCACCTGAAGCGGTATCAACAGATTTTTACTCCAGCCCATTTGCGACCATTATTGATTCTCAGGCAACCATTGCAGAAGGCAGCCAAGTAACCCTCTATTGCTGGTATGACAATGAGTTTGGATACTCCAAACAAGTTCTAAACCTCACGAAGAAAGTGGCTAAAATTAATCTCACAAGATTTCCTTTGCCAATTGATAGTTCAGTATAGAAACCATAGTTTTTTACCTTTATAATTCACACATCTTTTACTGAAGGGACAGCGTGTTTAATACCAAAAAAGGTCTTGATTTACCGATTTCTGGGGCTCCTAGCTTAGAAATAGATTCCTCGACCACCATTAATTCCATTGCTTTGTTGGGGCCAGATTTTGTGGGCTTGAAACCAACGATGTTAGTCAAGGAAGGCGAGACTGTCACCTCCGGTCAAAAGCTATTTGAGGACAAGAAAAATCCCGGTGTTTATATCACTGCACCATCTTCTGGTGTTGTTCAATCCATCAATCGAGGCGAAAAAAGACGCTTCCTTTCCTTGGTGATTGAGACAGATGATTCTATTGAACCTCAAAAATTTGATGTTGACACGTACGATTCATCCATCAAATTTTTAATTGATTCGGGCGCTTTTTCTTATTTTAAAACTCGCCCCTACAATAGAATTCCGAGCGTTGATGCAATGCCAGATGCTATCTTTGTTAATTCTTGCGATACCAATCCATTGGCAGTTGATCCGCAGCATCTGATCAAAGAAGATCAAGAGTTATTTAATGCCGGCCTGAGCTTTATTGACTCCATTAGCACTAAAGCAAAAACCTTTTGCTGTTATCAAAACAACACATTTGATCAATCTGTTGAAGGCATAAACTATAACCAATTTAATGGTCCTCATCCTTCTGGACTAACCGGTACTCACATTCACTTCCTTTACCCTGTTGGTCAAAATAGGACGGTCTGGACCATCTCTTGGCAAGAAGTTATTTCTCTAGGCTACCTGCTCATGAATAAGACTCTGCGTGCCCATAAGCTTGTTGCCCTGGGTGGACCTAATGTCCGTGAACCAAAAATTCTGAAAGTGAGATATGGAGCCAATCTTTCTGAAATGACAGCCGGAGCTATCACCGAAGACTCAAGAGTCATTTCCGGTTCAATCCTGAACGGCAGAACAGCAGAGAGCGTTATGAATTATCTTGGCGCTTATGACAATCAGGTCTCAGTGATCTCGGATCAAATAAACGATATTTTATTTAACTGGGCTATGCCTGGAACAAAACTCCATTCTCAGATTCCAGCATTCTTATCTTCGTGGTTTAAACCAAGGGAATTTATTTTTAATGCCTCCATGAATGGTGGGGATAGAGCTATAGTGCCTGTTCCTTCATACCAAGACGTGATGCCTTTAAACATCCTGACAACCCAGCTATTAAAAAGTTTGGTTACCTTTGACATTGAATTGGGTGAGAAGCTTGGAGTGTTAGAGCTCGCGCCTGAAGATTTAGGTTTAGTCAGCTATATATGCCCAAGCAAGTATGACTACCAGTCTATTTTGGATAGCAACCTTGAGAAAATGTTTGAGGAATTTCAATGAAAACCTGGCTTCGCTCTGCAAACGCTAAAATCAAACCTGATTTCATGCCTGGTGGTTCAAAAGCCAAGTGGTTTCCAATCTACGATGCAATTGAAAATTTTATTTTCTCTTCAACCAGCAAAACAAGCAATCCGATTCATGTCAGAGACGCAATAGATATTCAGCGAATCATGGTCATTGTTTGGCTGGCTGCATTTCCAGCAATGTTTTTTGGTATGTACAACATTGGCAATCAAACTTTGGATTACCTTGCGCTGGTTGGATCAAACAATACAAACGACTGGCATCACATTATTATCAATCTAGTCGGTTACTCCCAAGATAGCTTTATTAGTAAAATGTGGATAGGGGCTGTTTATTTCATTCCCATCTATGCCGTTACATTCGCCGTTGGAATATTGTGGGAAATCTTATTTGCAGTGGTTCGCAAGCATGAGATTAATGAAGGGCTGTTTGTTTCCTCTATTTTATTTGCGCTTAGCTGTCCCCCGGATTTACCTTTATGGCAAGCGGCCATGGGTATAACTTTCGGAATAGTGATAGGCAAAGAGGTTTTTGGCGGAACTGGAAAAAACTTTCTTAACCCAGCCTTAACGGGAAGGGCCTTTTTGTATTTTGCATACCCATCACAACTCTCCGGAGATAAAGTATGGATTGCCGGCCTATCTGATACCGGCGTAACGCCTGCAGGGTTTAGTGGCGCCACACCTTTAGGCTATGCAGCCGAGGATGGATTAAATGGCTTGACCAATAATTTCTCATGGTTTGATGCTTTTTTCGGCCATATTCCTGGGTCTGTTGGTGAAACCTCTATTATTGCAATTGGGATAGCCGCTGTAATTTTATTAGCTACGAAGGTCGCATCCTATAGAATTATTTTAGGAACTATTATTGGCATGATGGCCATGAGCTCAATCCTCAATATCATAGGCTCCGATACAAACCCAATGTTCCAAGTTCCCTGGTATTGGCACTTTGTGATTGGTAGTTTTGCTTTTGGATTAGTGTTTATGGCAACCGAACCTGTTTCAGGATCTGGTACCGATACCGGTCGATGGATATATGGTGGCTTAATTGGTGTGACCGTTGTATTGATTCGGGTTGTTAATCCTGCATTTCCAGAAGGCATGATGTTGGCCATTCTTTTCGCTAATTTATTTGCTCCAGTGATTGATCATATGGTGGTCTCTCGCAATATTGCTAAACGTAAAAAGGCCCTTTCTTATGAATGATTCAGTATTAAAAACCCTCACGGTATCTTTTGTTGTCTGCTTGTTCTGCTCCCTCATAGTATCATTTGCAGCTGTCAGCCTTAGGGATGCTCAAAACCTTAATAAGCTTAATGATCAGAGAATTAAAATTCTTAAAACAGCAGCAATTTATAATCCAGAAGAATCTGTTGAATCCCAATTTACCAAGCTCACCCCTAAATTCGTAGATTTTAGTAGCGGCCTTTTATTAGACGAGTATGAAGAGTTAGATCTAACAACCTATGACCCTGTCTATTTCTCTAAACAAGCTAATTTTTCTACCCCTATTCCTTCAGACTTGGATATTGCTGTTGTCAAAAATAAAGAAAATATCGGCAAAATATTTCTTCTTAAAGATGAGAATGACCAGCTAGAGAAAATTATCTTACCAATCCGTGGCTACGGACTTTGGGGCACTCTCTTTGGTTACATAGCTATAGATAAAGATTTGAATACCATTAGAGGTCTTGAATTTTATGAGCACAAAGAAACCCCAGGCTTGGGAGCTGAAGTTGATAATCCTAAATGGAAGGCTTTGTGGGATGGTAAGAAAATATACAAAGATGGTGAAATTGAGATTGCAGTGATTAAAGGCAAGGTTGACCCATCAAATGCTATGGCTGACTATCAGGTCGATGGGCTTTCAGGGGCAACTCTAACCAGCAGAGGCGTGACTAACATGCTGGCTTTTTGGTTTAGTGAGAGCGGTTATCAAGAAACACTTAAAAATATCAATTATGACAGTTAAAAAATACAAGGAAGTACTTACCAAGCCCTTGCTTGAAGAGAACCCTATCACTTTACAGATCCTGGGCATCTGTTCTGCACTGGCTGTTACCAGCAATCTCTCAGTGACCTTGGTCATGTGCGTTGCTTTAACTAGTGTGGTGTCATTCTCTAATCTTTTCATCTCCATTATTAGAAACTACATCCCAAGCAGTGTAAGAATTATTGTTCAAATGACAATTATTGCTTCCTTGGTAATAGTAGTAGACGAGCTGCTTAAGGCCTATGACTATGAGACAAGTAAAAAACTATCAGTCTTCGTGGGCCTCAT
>TARA_B110000967_G_scaffold66894_1_pt1 | contig 12079 bp, 13 predicted proteins | sample TARA_B110000967 | Tara Oceans TARA_B110000967 (sample SAMEA4397903) | marine metagenome | biome: Polar Biome; feature: [DCM] deep chlorophyll maximum layer (ENVO:01000326); material: water (ENVO:00002006), including particulate matter (ENVO:01000060) such as... | depth 35 m
TTTTGCTGAATGTATCCAGGAATATGAGTTGCAACTAAAGTAATTTGGAAACCACACACAAAAAAACCAGCAACCAAAAGCATATATCCTTTATGCCTAAAAGCTTCACTTAAAGCTTCAGAAGTTGTTTGATCCCTCGTAAAAGAGTTACTTGTTATGTTTACGTATTTTTTTTTAAACAAAAAAAGAGAACATAAAGCAGCAAAAATTAAAAAATATATAAAATATTGAATAGTATTTTGCCAGCCATAAATGTCATTAGAAAATTTTGTAAATAACGGCATAATGAAAAAACCAATTGATGCTGAACCTGTTACTATTCCTACAGATATTGTTCTATTTTTATCTGAAAAGTATTTCCCTACTGCTGCGACGGGAACTGAAACAGCAGTACCACCAAGTGCAATTCCGATTACAACACCCATGCTTATTAAAAAAATAGAATTAGAAGCGGGTTGAGTCAAAACCATATATGAACCAATTATATAAAATAGAAAAGCCACAAATGCAGCTCTATTGGATCCATATTTATCTGCGACCATCCCAAATAGAGGTGCTGTAATGCCCCATAAAAGCATTTGTACGCCAATCGCTAGCCCAAATTGAGTTCTATTAATTCCTAAATCATTTTCAAAAAATTGATAAAATAAACCCCATGTTTGTCTTACACCCATTGAGACAAGTACTACCAAACTAGCAGCAATCAATACTATTAAAGCTTTTTTATTCTCAAAAAATTTTTCTTGCATAAGATTTTATATTTTAGCCTGTTTTTTCATGCACCTACAATCTTATTCACAAATACAGCTAATAGTTGTGTGCTTTTTAATTGAATATACTGCTCCAATTATAATAAATTGTTATTAACCAAGGAGATAATATGTTTTCAAAAGAATTAAACAAAAAATTAGATGAGTACCATTTATTAAACCACCCATTCTACAAATCTTGGAATGAAGGAAAATTAACAAGAGAAATTATTAAGGATTATGCTGAGCAATATTATCAACATGTAAAGGCGTTTCCTAGATACATCAGTGCAACACACTCTTTATGTGAGGACATAGAAAAAAGAAAAATTCTTTTAGAAAACTTAAATGATGAAGAGAATAGAGACGCAGATCACCCTAAACTTTGGAAAAATTTTGCACTAGCTATAGGTGCTGATGCTGAAAAAATAGAGGAAGTTGAACCAGATCAATTCACAAAAGATTTAATTAAAAACTTTTTTAAAAATGGAAGATCGACATACGCAGAAGGTCTTGCTTCTTTATACACCTACGAAAGACAAATTCCTGAAATTGCAGAGACTAAAATTCAAGGACTTAAAAAATATTACGGTGTTACCTCAAAAGAAGGTCTTGAATTTTTTGTTACTCACAAAGAAGCCGATATTTATCACCGAAAAGAATGTGAAAAATTATTAGATGGTCTTTCCAAGGAAGAGCAGAGCAAAGCTGAAAATGCAGCACTATCTACTGCAAAATATCTTTGGAATTTTTTAAGTGGAATAGCGGCAAAACACAATCTGCAAGCTGCTGCTTAATTAATCTAAGCTTAAAACACTAGCCGGATCAAGCTTAACGTCAAACCAGTTAAGCCTTATGTCTAAGTGTGCCCCAGTCGATCTTCCCGTTTTACCAACTGTGCCTATAACCTCACCCTGTTTAATCATCTGCCCTTTTTTTACAAACACATCCTTCATGTGCATATATAGAGTACTGACACCATGACCATGATCAAAAATAATTGTTCCTCCTGTATAGTATAAGTCTTTTTCTGAAAGTGTTACCACCCCATCCAGCATTGCTTTTATTTGAGTACCTTCTTTTGCAGCAAAGTCTAATCCGTAATGTGGTGATTTAGGAATTCCGTTTAATATTCTTTGACTTCCATAGACTCCTGTAATGATAGTATTTTTGATAGGAATTTCAAATTTTTTACTAAAAAAATTTAAATTACTATTTATTGCCCTAGCACTACCAATTAGCATGTTGTCATTTTTAATTCTTTTATAGACTTCTTTAGGAGGTGTTACTTGTTTTGAGGGTAAGCCGTTTATTTTTTGTATGTTATATTTTTTTTTAAAAACTTTTTTTACGATATCACTAGAAACACCATCTTTAACAACCTTAATAGTAACATCATTTTTTCTATTTTTACTCAAACCAAAAGCAAAAAACCCGAAGTCTGAAACTTTGATTTCTTTTTTATCTATAAATACTTTTGATTTTTTTTCGACCTTACCTATTATTAAGTTTCCTTGAAAAAAATTACCCTTTAACTCAATAGAATGAAGAGTATTAGTCATCAAAACTAAAATTATTATCAAGATTATTTTTTTCACTTATTAGGTTACCTAAGTACCTTAAAAAAACTGAAATTTGCTGTTAGTTTGGGCATGTTTATTCGCGTAGTTTTTTTAAATTTACAAAATAATAGAATAATTACACAAGAAGAATGTTCTATAGTCATATTTTTTGCATGTCACTTTCCATCATTTCTTTAACCAGCTCTTTAAAGCTTGTCTTAGGAACCCAACCAAGTTCTCTTTTAGCTTTTTTAGCATCACCCCTCAGTTCGTGTACCTCCGTGGGCCTGAAATAACCTGAGTCAATTTTTACTAAAACATTATTATTTGATTGGTCGTAACCAACTTCATTGACACCTTTTCCACGCCACTTAATTTTAATTTTTATAAATTTGAATGCCTCTTCAACAAAATCTCTTACACTGTGACTTTTTCCTGTAGCAATAACGTAATCAGATGGTTTATTTTTTTGTAACATCAGCCACATACTTTCAACATAATCTTTAGCGGATCCCCAATCTCTTTTTGCATTTAAATTTCCTAAATATAAAATATTTCTTTTTTTTTTATAAATTTCACACACGGCCCTTGTTATTTTTTTACTAACAAAAGTTTCACCTCTTCTTGGTCCCTCATGATTAAAGAGTATACCGTTCACTGCAAATATTTTATAAGCATCTCTATAATTCACTGCCGTCCAATAAGCATAAAGTTTAGCAATCGCATATGGGCTTCTTGGATGAAAAGGTGTTTTTTCATTTTGAGGAACTTGAGTATTACCAAAAATCTCCGAAGTTGAAGCTTGGTAAAATTTTACTTTTTTATTAAGTTTTAAAACGCGTATAGCCTCTAAAATTCTTAAAGCACCAAGAGCATCAGAATTAGCTGTAAATTCAGGAATCTCAAAACTTGTTTTTACATGAGATTGAGCTCCTAAGTTATAAATTTCATTTGGCCTTGTCTGCTGTACAATTCTTAAGAGGTTACTGCTATCAGTTAGATCTCCATAAATGTATTCAAAATTTTTTATTTTTTTTCTAGCATTTATTATATGATCTATTCTTTCTGTGTTGAAACTTGACGATCTACGTTTTACACCAAAAACTTTATAATTTTTTTTTAATAAAAAATCAGTAAGATGTGAACCATCTTGTCCAGTAACACCTGTAATTAGAGCAATTTTTTTCATATAATAGTTTTTTTTCCGATGCTGTATAAAATATATATAATATATATAAACATAAAATATTAAATTTACCACATTAAATGCTTAAGTAAGTATGAAAAAATCAAAAAAGCTAACCACTAGATTAATAACAAATTTTTTAAAGAGTTATTTCCCTAATTTTATTTATCCACATTATCTATTCTTAAAAACATTTAAAAACTTTAAAAGAAAAACTACTAACCCAAAGCAATTTGATAAATTTTCTAATAACTTAGATCAAATAAATCAAAATGAATTTAAGATAACCTCACAAAACAACGAAGATGGAATTATAGAATATATTTTTAATATTGTGCCAAATAACAAACACTTTGTAGAAATTGGATTTGGATATTATGAATTTAATTCTTTAAACTTAATAAAAAAAGGCTGGGAAGGTAAGCTCATAGATACAAATATAGATGAGGCGATTGCATTAAAAAAAAATTTAACCCACTATTACCCCAGTGTAAATGTGGAGGTAGTTAATGTTAAAATTTTAAAAGACAATATAAACAAACTTATTTACAACAAAGAAAAAAAAAAATGGATTGATTTTTTTTCACTCGACATCGACAGTAATGATTACTGGATTCTAAAGTCTGTAGACTTGTCCCAAGTAAGTGTTTTATGCTGTGAATACAACCACTGGCTTGGCAAAGAGCGCAAGCTTACGATCCCGCACAATGACGACTTTAAGTTTGTAGATAACGGCATATGGGGAGCTTCACTGTTAGCAATAACAGAACTACTAAAAGACAAAGACTTTTCCTTAATTGCAGTGGAAAGTTCTGGTACAAATGCATTTTTTATAAACAATAAATACAGAAGTAGTTTTGAAATATTATCACCATTAAAAAGCTATAAAAGTGTTGGTAGATTCTACAACGAAGATCAAAAAAACAAAATTTTTGAAAATGTAAAAAGTTCAAAATTATTGTTGGAAATAAAATAAAAATATTTATGAAGAAGAAATTTTTTTTTTCTAATATTTATAAGTGTATTAAGCTTTGTGCATTCTTATTATTATACGGTAGAATAAAAAAAGTAACGAAAGTTAAAGATCAAATAAAAATTATTACGAAGAAAGCTTTATTCGAAAATTCTTTTTTTTATAAATCATATAAAATACCCAACGGAAGACTCTATTCAAATACAGTACATGATACTGCGTATATAATAGGTAGATATTTAATAAAAGATTTGTCTTTTCAGTATAGGTATAAAAAAAACAAACAAATTAAAAATGGTAATATTTTTGAAAATATTGCTTTTAAAAAAGGAACACCCAGTTTTATTAAAAAAATAAAAGGAAACGTCTTATCAATGCTTATAGGCGGGGGCGGAAAAAAAAATTATTGGCACTGGATTTTTGATGTACTACCAAAAATTGCAATATTAGAGAAATCAAATCTCAAATGTAAGCCTGATTATTACCTAGCTCCCTCATTATCTCAAAAATTTCAATTAGAATCTTTTAAATTGCTTAAAATACCTTCTTCCAAGATACTTAGTGGAGAAAAATTCAAACATATTACATGTGACAACTTACTAACTGTTGACCATCCTACTGTTTTTAAAAACAATACACCGGATGCTGTTTTAAATATTCCTTTATGGATAATCAAATGGCTAAGAAAAAAATTTATTAAAAAAAGTTATATAAAAAGAAAAAATTACAAAAAAATTTTTATAAATAGAGAAAGTGACAGTGTTTTAGAAAATAGAAAAATTATTAACAACCAAGAAGTAAGAAATTTTTTATCAAAATTAGGATTTAGAAGCGTGACTTTATCCGACTATAGTTTTAACGAACAGGTAAAAATTTTTAATAATGCTCAATTTGTAATAGGGCTACACGGAGGTGGTTTTGCAAACATAATATTTTCAAAACAGGGAACAAAAATAATTGAAATTCAGTCCAAGCAAAATGGTAATGCAATTTTAAATTTAGCAAATAAATGTAAATTAAATTACAAAAGAGTATCTGAAAGAAATATTTCAGATAAATTAAAATATCAAAATAGCCATATAAACGTAAATTTATCAAATTTGAAAAAGGTAATTTTTTCTTATAATTAATTGATTGGTTGTAAAATAAAAACTTATAGGCTAATAATTTAATATAATTAAATGGCGGGGTAGCTCAGTCGGTTAGAGCGCAGGACTCATAAGCCTGAGGTCAGTGGTTCGATTCCACTTCCCGCTACCATAACTTAAATAAATGCATAACCTACAAATATATTGCCTATCACTATCACCACATCATTATAATTTAATTAAAAAATTAGGCTATATACCTGTAGGTCTAGGAGAAGAATTGTTTCCTAAAAATTGGATTGAAGATAAATCTGGAGAAAATATTTCGTTAAAGAACCCTTATTATGGGGAATATACTTTCCATTACTGGCTATGGAAAAATAATAAAATAAATTTCCCTGGTTGGATAGGCTTTTGCCAATACCGAAAATTTTGGAAAAAAAATTTTAACAACCAGAAAATTAATATTTTTTCAGATTTAGACATAACTATTTTAAAGGAAATTCCAGAAAATATAAAAGATTACGAAACCATAATTGGAGAAGAAATATTTATAAACCAGTTTAGATTCTCAAAATTTTTAAAGAAAAACTTAAAAACGATGCTGTTAAATCCTACATTATTAATTAATAAAAACAAAAGAACTATAAAATTTCATTTTGATATGATGCATGGCAAAGGAAATTTAGATAAAGCTATTAACTTATTGCCACAAAAAGATAGAAATGATTTTAAAGATTTTGTAAACACCCGAGTATCATTTAACCCTCACAATATGTTTATCTGTAAAAATAAAAAAATTCTTTTCAGTTACTATGAATCTTTGTTTCCATGGCTTGAAGAATGTGAAAGAATTTTTGGGTTTGAACAACTAAAAGGTTACGGTTTAAAGAGAATTTATGGTTTTTTGGCAGAAAGATACATGTCTTATTGGTTTAGAAAATATACAAAATTTAAAATTTTACCTATTCAATTTAAAGAGTTAAGTGACTTTTTATAAGCTTTTATATTTTTTTTCAAATTCTTTGAACGATTTAAGTTTTTTATCTTTAATAGAAATCATAAATGTTTTACCTGGCCATTTAATTTTTAATTTTTTATCTAAAGAATTAATTCCATCTTCAAACTTTGGTTTGTAGTAATTAGTTAATTTATAGTAAATAATATTTATTTTTTTATAACTATAGTAAGCATGAGCAAAACCCTCCGGTATATATAAGGCTAAATTATTTTTATCTGAAAGAATTATTTTAAAAGATTTTCCATATGTTTTAGATTTTCTTCTTAAATCGACAACACAATCTAAAATTTTTCCCTGAATAACACTAACATATTTAGCTTGCTGAAATTTATGTTGAAAATGAAAACCTCTTAAAGAATTTTTCTTTGATGTAGTACAATATTCAAATATAAATTTTTTTCCTTTTATTTTTTTTTGATTATACGTTATTCTTAAAGATCCTCTTTTATCTTTGAAAACATCTTGTTGTATTATTTTTAGACCTTGAAATTTTGTGTTAATAATTTTCACAATATAACCTTATTTAATTTAATTAAATTCATGTTCTGCTTTAAAGGAAATTCTCCTTTAGAAAAGGTTTTTTTAATATCTTTTTTATTTTTTTTAACAAAATTAAAAATCGTTTGGGATTTTCCACCAACATTATAAATTCCTTTTTTGTTTATTATTTTTAAAAGAATCTTAGCAACATCACTTTGAAATATAAAATTACTTTTAACATTCGCGTATGCTTTTTTGTGTATAAATGGTTTTTCTGTCATGCAAATTCTAAGTATTAAAGAATTTTTGTACATTTGAACTGCAGCTTCTCCACCTAATTTAGACCAGGCATAATTATTCCATGGTAATAATGCATCTGTTTCTTTGTAGTTACCTTTTTTCCCCTGATAGATATAACTTGTTGAAAAATAGATAATTTTAATTTTATATTTTGAGCAAACATTTACTAAATTAGCAGTCCCTATAATATTTAAATTTATACTTTTAACGATATTTTTTTCATGCATACTCATAGGCCTTGATAACCCCGCAAGGTGAAGAATTTTTTTTGGCTTATATTTTTTTATTGCTTTTTCAATTGAGTTTATGTCTAAAATATTCAATTGATTTATGGATAAATACACAAATTTTAAATTAGTTTTGATTTTTTTTAATTCAGTAGCAAATCTCCCGTTGCCACCTGTGACCAAGATTTTATTCATAAATTTTATTTATTTATTATTGAGCTTAAGTATTTTGAATATTCACAATTTCCATAAAATTTTATTGCTTTTCGTATGCTTACTTTGTTAATCCATTTATTGTTAAAAGCAACTTCTTCTATACAGCCAATTTTTAACCCTTGTCTTTTTTCAATTGTAGCAACAAAATTTGATGTATTGTTAAAATCTTCTATAGATCCTGTGTCCAACCATGTCATGCCACGACCAATTATTTCTGCGCTTAATTGTTTTTTCATTTTATACTTATTTAATAAATCCACAATTTCAACTTCTTTTCTTCTTGAAGGTTTTAATGTTTTGCTAAATCTTATCACCTGATTGTCGAAGAAATATAGGCCAGTAACTGCCAAATTAGATTTAGTTTTTTTTGGCTTTTCAACAATATTTATAATTTTATCTTTTTTATCTATTGTAGCCACTCCATATAAGGATGGATTTTTTACTGGGTGTAAAAATACTTTTGCTCCCTTAGAAAGACTAGAACATTTTAGTAGTTTATTAGTTAAATTTTGACCGAAAAAAAAATTATCACCTAAAATTAGAGCTACGGAATTATTACCTATAAATTTTTCTCCAACAACAAAAGCGTCAGGAAGGCCCTTGGGTTTATCTTGTTCAGCGTAAGAAATCTTAATACCCAAACTACTTCCGTCTGACAAAACTTTTCTAAATTGCTCTACCTGTCCTTTGTTAACAATTATTAGTATGTCTTTTATTTTTGCGAGCATAAGAATAGATAGTGGATAGTAAAAAAGTGGTTTATCATAAAGTGGTAAAAGTTGTTTGTTTACCGCTTTGGTTACTGGACTCATTCTGGTGCCGTTGCCGCCAGCAAGGATTATTCCTTTTTTGATCATATTTTTAACCCAATTCTTTTTACATGTTCTTTTTTAGAAATAGACTTAAAGTATTTTTGGTTGTCTATATACCAGTTTATAGTTTTATTAAGGCCGTCTTCAATTTTTATAACAGCCTTCCATTTAAAATTTTTTTGCATTTTTTTGGAATTTAAAGCATACCTAACATCATGACCCGGCCTATCTTTGACGAACTTTATCTTAACTTTATTATTAATTTTAGACAATCTGTTTTTCATTAATTTAATAATTAATTTTGTTAAATCTATATTCGTTAAATTGTAATCACTACCTATGTTGTAGTTCTCTCCCATTTTTCCCTTCAAAGATAAAATTTCTAAAGCTTTACAATGATCTTCAACATGTATCCATTCTCTAGAATTTAATCCTTTGCCATAAATTGGTAGTGGTTTGTTATTTAAAATATTAAATATTAACTTTGGAATTAGTTTTTCAGGAAATTGTCGTGGTCCATAATTATTTGAACAATTTGAAATAATAGCAGGAAAATTGTATGTCCTAACATAAGACTTTATTAAGAGGTCGGCACTTGCTTTAGATGCTGCGTAAGGAGAACTGGGCTTGTAGGGATAGTTCTCATCTGCTCTTTTAGATTTATTAACTATATCTCCGTAAACTTCATCTGTCGAAATATGTATTAGTTTAATTTTTTTTTTAAAATTTCTATTATAAAACCTTATTGATTCAAGAAGATTAAATACACCATTAATATTGCTACGTATAAATGGTTCAGGTCCATCTATAGATCTGTCAACATGTGTTTCAGCAGCCAAGTTAAATATTACTAAAGGTTTGTATTTTTTAAAAGTTTCAATAATTAAACTTTTGTTATTAATGTCTGATTTAATAAAAACGTAGTTTTTCTTATTTACAGAGTTTAGATTGTAATTATTACCTGAATAAGACAATTTATCTACATTTATAACAAAATATTTCTTTTTTAAAAAATAATTTACTAAATTGCTTCCAATAAAGCCCGACCCACCTGTAATGATAATTTTTTTCATTTTTAAAATAGATTATACTAAATTTTAATATTTAATTACAAAAAGAAGTATTTTATAAATTTAAATATTGTTAGAATAATGACAAACAAAGATCTTACAATTGTAATAACAACTTTTAAAAGTGAAGATAAGATAGAATCGTGTTTAAATTCAATAGACCCTTCTATCAAAGTAATTATTATAGAAAATTCTAACAATAAAAAATTTAAAGAATATATTGAAAATAAATATCGCAATGTTGATTGTGAATTAACATTAGATAATTTTGGATACGGAAAATCTAATAATATAGGGTTAAGTAAAGTAAAAAGTAAATATTCGTTAATTCTTAATCCAGATACTATTTTAAAAGAAGAAGCGATAAAAAAATTTTTTACTTTTATAGAAAAAAAAATTAATTTTGCTATTCTTGGACCAAAACAAAATGATAATTTTTCTGTTACACCTAATGAAAAAAATATTTACTCTAAAGCAACGGAAGTTGAAGCGATAGAAGGGTTCGCCATGTTTTTAAATATGGAAAAGTTTTTGAAAATTGGTTTTTTTGATGAAAATTTTTTTTTATTTTTGGAGGAAATAGATTTATGTAAAAGAATAAAAGATATTAATGAGAAGGTATATTTAGAACCAAATATCGAAATATTTCATTATGGAGGTAAATCTGTGAATAAAACTTTTGCACAAGAAATTGAACTAACTAGAAATTGGCATTGGATGTGGTCTTTGTTTTATTATAATAAAAAACATTTTAATTTTTGTTATGCGTTATTAATAATATTTCCTAAATTTTTTTCAGCTTTTTTTAAAACTATTTTCTATACTTTTTTTTTGAAAAAAAAAAAATATATATATTTAAAGAGATTAAGTGGCCTTATTAATTCTATATTAGGAAAACCTTCCTGGTATAGACCAACTTTAGATTGATTTACTTTCTCCATAATTATATTAAAAGAAATATGCCAAATTCAAAAAAAAATGTTATTATTACCGGTGGCGCTGGATTTATCGGGTCTAACTTAATTCAATTATTAATCAATAAAACTAAATTTAAAATAATTAGTCTAGATAACTATTCAACTGGAAAAAAAAAAAACCATATAAAAAATAAAAGGATAAAATATCTTACCGGTCACACACAAAATATATCTAAGATAATTAAAAATACAAAACAGATTCATACTATTTTTCATTTTGGAGAGTTTTCAAGAATTTATCAAAGTTTTCTTAAAATGAACGAATGTATAGATTCAAATACTATCGGTACTAATGCAGTTTTCAATTATTGTTTAAAAAATAAAATTAAACTTATTTATTCAGCCACTTCAGCATCTTTGGGTAACAAAGGTAATGATAAAAACTTATCACCTTATGCTTTTACAAAAACTAAAAATTTAGAATTATTAGAAAATCTAAAAAAATGGTTTAGTTTTAAATTTGAGATAATTTACTTCTACAATGTATATGGACCAAATCAAATTTCGGAGGGAAATATGTCTACCATTATTGGAATATTTGAAAGCTTATATAAATTAAAAAAACCACTTACCATTGTTAAGCCAGGTACTCAAACAAGAAGATTTACACACGTAACTGATACGGTAAATACTTGTTACCTAGCTTGGAAAAAAAATCTATGCAGACATTACAGTATAGCAAATAAAAAATCATATTCAGTTTTAGAAGTAGCAAAAATGTTTAAGTCAAAAATTAAATATTTACCAAAAAGAGCGGGAGAACGATATTCCTCTGCATTAATAAAAAATAATCTTTTCAACAAAATCTATAAACACTTCGGTAAAATTTATTTAAAAGATTATATTACTGATTTCTTAAAAAATAATCATTAGTGACCAGGAAATTCCACTAAGCTTTCAGTAAAATATAATTTTTTTTTAAGCAAATCATTTCCTGGTAAGTCAAACAAGTTTATAATAAAAATAAAGCCGGCAACAGATCCGCCTGATATTTCTACTAATTTAGCTGCTGCTTCTGCAGTTCCTCCTGTAGCTATTAGGTCATCAATTATTAAAATTTTTTCACCTTTATCAATAGAATCTTTATGAACTTCTATCGTAGCTTCACCATACTCAAGTTTAAAATCAACAGAATGTCTTTCGGCAGGGAGTTTATTTTTTTTTCTCAATAAAATTAATGGTTTATTTGTCAGGTAAGCGACAGTTGAAGCAAATATAAATCCTCGTGATTCTATAGCCGAAACTTTGTCAAATTCAATTTTGTTAGATATTTCAATAATTCTACTGATTGTGAAATTAAATGCTTTAGGGTTTTTAATTAAGGTTGTGATGTCTCTAAATAAAATACCTTTTTTAGGGTAGTCTTGAATAGATCTAATATATTTTTTTAAATTCATATTTAGCTTCAATATCTAACA
>TARA_B110000967_G_scaffold161228_1_pt1 | contig 12075 bp, 8 predicted proteins | sample TARA_B110000967 | Tara Oceans TARA_B110000967 (sample SAMEA4397903) | marine metagenome | biome: Polar Biome; feature: [DCM] deep chlorophyll maximum layer (ENVO:01000326); material: water (ENVO:00002006), including particulate matter (ENVO:01000060) such as... | depth 35 m
AGTGAATATGGTCTTTATAAAGGAGACTTTACTGAAGAAGTAAAAGGTGCAATCGTCTCTTCAGCAGCAGGTAAAGCAACTGCGTATGCATTAAACCGTTTACAGGATAGAGGTCGTTTCTTCATTGATATTAATCAAGAAATTTATATTGGTCAAGTAATCGGAGAAAATAGCAAATCAGACGAGATGGCTGTAAACTTAATTAAAGGAAAGCAATTAACAAACATGCGTAAATCTGGTACAGATGAAGCTATGAAAATTGCACCGAAAGTAGATTTTTCTTTAGAAGAAAACATGGAATATATTAAAGGAGATGAATATTTAGAGGTTACACCTGCAAGCTTACGTATGCGTAAGATTGTTTTTAAAGCGTAATTTTTTTTAACTCTGTTATTCTGTGAAGGAACAAGTAGAAATCTTACACAGATAAAATTAAAAAGCTCAAGTTTTAAACTTGAGCTTTTTTTATAAGTTTTTTCAATATTATTACGATTCAGTGGTTGCATCAATTTCTTCAATCATTTTTATGGCTTCTGCTCGTGGAGGATATTTTTTTGAAACGATAAAACCAACAAGCATAGCAACTGTAAAAGAAGGTGCAAGTACATCAATCGCTATAAAATATTCACCAATATTCGCCATTTCTTTAAAGACAAAATTGAAGATGATAACTGCCATAAACCCAGAAATCATTGAGGCAATCGCACCTTTTTCTGAATATCCTTTCCAGAAAAGAGAGAGAATAATTACAGGGCAAAAAGTTGCTGCAATGCCCGACCATCCAAAGAGGATTACCCAAAACATTTGTCGGTCAGGAGAAACATAGTTCATAATCATAGCAATTATCAACGCGGTAAATGCCATTATAACCGTTGAAATTCTAGAAATTTTTGTTAAGCTTTCGTCTTTTATATCGGGTCTAAATATTTTCTGATAGAAATCTCGTGTAATCGCACTAGAAGCCAATATCAACAGAGAATCAATCGTAGACATGATTGCAGATAAAACAATGGCAACAAAAATGGCCACTAAAATTGTGGGTAAGAATTCTTCAGTAATCATACTTAAAACATCTTCGCCATGATTTCCAAGAATGGCTTCAGGGTCTTGTCCTTCTTTCGTAAAATAGATACGCGCCAAAATTCCAATAGTTACTGCGGCAGCGTCAGTAAAAAGTGTAAAAGCAGTTGCCACCCATTTTCCTTTATCGATTTCTTTTTCGTTTTTTATAGACATAAACCTAACGTATACTTGTGGCGAACCTAAAAAGCCAAGCCCTATCATAGAGAATCCTAGAATTGTAAAAAGATTCATCCAACCGTCAGTGCTTCTGCCCATTACTTGGGTTAGCGTCGGGTCTATTGCGTTTAATCCTGCTGTGATTCCTGCGCCATGATCCATAGAAAACCAAACAACGATTGGTAATAGAACCAGACCCAAAAACATAAGTAATCCTTGAAAAAAATCAGACCAAACAGCCGCAACAAAACCACCAACAAAGATATAGGCAAGCACAATAAAAAAGCCGATCAATGCGCCAATTTTATAATCAATCCCAAGCATCGATTTAAAGGCAACACCCGTAACGTCTATTTGTGAGGCCACATAAATAACAATAAAAATAACTAAAACAGAAGCAGCTATAATTCGAAGTGTATGGGTAGATGTTTTAAAATGACTTTGCAAATAATCGGGAATTGTAATTGCGCCATAAGCGTCAGATCTTTTCTTAAAGCGTTTCGCCATAAATTGCCAAGAAATAAAAACACCCAACAATTCACCAACAACGACCCAATACCCAGAATATCCAGCCATTGCGCCCATTCCTGTAAGTCCTATTAATAACCAACCAGATTCACCAGTTGCTCTTGCCGAAAAGGCAACTGCCCAAAAGCCCATTTTTTTTCCGCCGACATAATAGTCGCTCATACTTTTTACACGCCGAGAAGCTAAAATTCCGATTAGAAATAAAATTCCAACATAAATTGCGAGTACAGTTATTTTGATGATAAAATTTTGGTCTTGCATAGTGATTGATAAACGGGTTTAAGTATGGTTAATTTAGAGAGGTTAAAACCTCAAAGTATTTAAAAGTAGATATAAACATATTTTTAAAGATTTTGAAAAGTAGTAAAAAAAACAGGAAATATGATTGTTTGTAGATTAAATCGTTTGTTAAATTGCTAAAAATTGAATAAAAAGGCTTAAAATTCATTATATTTGCATTATTGGGTTTTTGGTATGCATCGACTCAATTGTATAGTAGGATTTAGGGAAAAACCTTGGATTTGTGCATTGAATGAACAAAAAAAAGAAAACCATTATTTTGAATTCTAACAAAAATACGAGTGAAACACTTCAAACCTTAACTGAATTAACGACAGCACTTTCAGAAGGGGAGAGGACGACGTATAATCATATTATACATACTACAAAACTTCAAGTGAGCGATTTAGAGCGCTATGCTTCCTGGTCTGATGCTTGCTATACTCGGAATTGTATTGCCGATACAGAAAAATTTGAATTAATTTTAATTTGTTGGTGTCAAGGGCATAAAACGGCCATTCACGATCACGGCGGAGAAGAATGTTGGGTAAAAATTATAGAGGGCGAATTCAAAGAAACGATTTATAAACAAGATGAAGAGGGTGTCTTAAATCTCGTTAAAACTTCTTTTTCAAAGTCGAATGAAATTACCTATATGAAAGATTTTATGGGATTTCATCGATTAGAGAACATCGCTAATAAACGAAGTATGTCGCTTCATTTATATGCCAAACCTATTCGTACCTGCAATATGTTTGATGAAAAACTAAAAACTTTTGTGCCTATAGATTTGTGTTACACGACCATTGCAGAACCAATATTAAAAGAAAAAGAGAAAAAACAACATGTCTGATATTAAAAGTGATTTAACCTTATTTAATGAACTTGTAGAAGTTTTAATCAACGAGGAAGTACAAAACCCAGTAGCGGAAAGAATAGATTCTAGTAAGTTATACGATGCTATTGATCTTTCTTTAAATAATGGGGCAATGATCGATGATACGTTTAAAAAGGTACTTCGTGAAGTGCTCATTTCTACTCCAAAAACGGCAACAAACTTATTTTTTAATCAACTTTTTGGAGGAAGACAAAGCAAAGCAATTTTAGGAGATTTATTGGCAGTAATGCTAAACAATAGCATGTATACATATAAGGTTGCAGGCCCACAAGTGGGCATAGAACAAGAAATTATCAGACAATCTTGTAATTTAATTGGGTATAGTGCTAACAGTAATGGTACATTTCCAACAGGTGGTTCTATGAGTAATTATATGGGTTTAATTATGGGGCGTGACTCTAAAGATCCTGCTTGTAGATTAAACGGAATGACAAAACCATTGATTATTTACACCTCTAAAGAATGTCATTATTCAAATGATAAGAATGCGAGTTTTGCAGGAATCGGGAGAAATAATATCCGGTATATAAACGCAGATTCTAAAGGAAGAATGATTCCAGAGCATTTGGAAGAACAAATCCTAGAAGATATTGAGAATGGCAATATTCCCACCTATGTAAATGCTACCGCAGGAACCACGGTTTTGGGAGCTTTTGATCCTCTTGATAAAATTGCTGATGTCACCGAAAAGTATAAAATTTGGTTACATGTAGATGGCGCATATTGCGGAAGTGTAATTTTTAGCGAGAAATACAAATATTTGGTAAAAGGAGTAGAAAGATCTAATTCTTTTAGTTACAATGCACACAAAATGTTGGGCACACCCCTAACTTGCTCCATTATTCTAGTAAATGATAAAAAACACCTGCATGATTCGTTTAGCAATGATGCAGATTACTTATATCAAACCGACGGAGACGATTTTAACTTGGGTAAAACTTCTTTTCAATGCGGACGAAGAAATGATGCCTTAAAGTTTTGGACACTTTGGAAGTCTGTTGGAACCCTTGGTTTGCAAAAAATTGTAGAACAACAATTTGATTTGGCAGATGTTGCTTTAGACTATATTAGAAGTAACCCAGATTATACCTTATATAGTTTTGATGATTCTATTTCAGTTTGTTTCAATTATAAAAATATAGACCCGATGGCACTTTGTACTGCTTTATACGAGCATCAAATAACGGTTGTAGGCTTTGGTTCTTTTGAAGACGATACATTTGTGAGGTTAGTAACTATCAATGCAAATAATGAAAAAGTAGATATTTTGAACTTCTTTAAAGTTTTAGAAAATTTTGCTAAAAAAACACCAAGTTTGCCGAAAGTAAAGGAGTTAAGTCTTTAGATAGGTTCTTGAAATTTTCGAGATAGTTAAGTTACTTTTATTAAATAATATAAAAAACAGCACTTTTAAGTGCTGTTTTTTGCTTTAGTGAGATTGGTATTATATGTTATATACTTCAGACAAACTCCATTCAATAACTAAAAGCAACAAATCTAAAATTATAGATTGTAAAAATAGAAGAAAAAAAACAGAGCCGATTTTATCGGAAAGGAAGAGTGCAACTTAAGCCTCTTTTAAATGAAAATAAAATAAAATCCCAAACTGTTAAAGCACTAAAAAGAACACATCTAGTATTGCTAAATAAGTGAATAAACGGGAGTAAAATGAGGAAAGTATTTAGGACGCAAACCGCTCATATTGGTGTTTCAAAAAAGAGTAGGTAAACAAAAGAAATCTTGACAAAATAAGTACTTATTCATTACTGAAGCTATCTGTTTATACAAAACTTTTATTTAATTGGATCTCAGAATAACTTTATGGAAGAGGTAAATAACGATATCCTAATAATCTGATACTATGTATTTTATATGAAGCTATACTTAGAACCATCTAGACAAGTTTAAGCGAAAACCTAGGCAAAAACGAATCAAATTGTACGGTGTGTATAAGAAACATGTAGAATTCTTAAAAAAAGCATAGTGGCGAAGGTCAAATTATAAACCAAATTAGTGTATCTTTTTAATACTAAAAGATTAAAACATTGTTTTGTAGCAATTATATCTAAAAAGATCAAAATGTCTGATTTGTATACTTCGTTTTGGCTAATTTAACATTTGAAATAACACAATCAAAATACTTTTTTTTTATTATTAATCACATCAAAAACATCACTTTTTAATGATGTTTTTTGCTGATAAAGAATCTACCTTTGCAGTATGAGTGAATTTAAAGAGTTTTTTGACGCCTTGCAACAGAGTATTGTAAATGACGAATTTGTAAAATTAACCGTAAGTAAACCTCACAGAAAAAACGAAGGTTTGTTAAATGTATATGTGCGCTTGTTTGTTATTGATGGTAAAGAAACTTTTGAATTCAAATACCGCCATGCGACTGAAAACATCTATAAAAAATTTTCTTTAATAGATGCCAGGCTCGAGTTAGAAAAACTGCTTTTAGAAACTTTTAGAGCAGGAACTTTATTTACCTTGAGCTACGATTTATTGGTCATGGTTTCTAAAAAAAAGCAGGTTTCTTGCAGAGATACTGCACCAAGTTTTAAAAATAAATTGCCAGAAATTTTTCAAGAATCAAAAGAATCAGAAGACTTCAAAGAGCTTTAAGATTTGTTCACTAGTGCTCGTTTTTAATGAGTATTTAGCCTGTCATTCAGAAGGAGTTTTGACCGAATAATCTTGGTAATAGCTAATATCATTTTGTATTACAATGGGGTGTTTTCCTTTGATATCAATTTTTATGGGCTTATAAATTTTATATTTGGCTGATGGTAAAAAAGTATGACAATAAATTACAGGTCATGATTTTAGAACTATTAAATTCATCCATTAAGACCAAGCAAGTGACTGAAGATTATGGTTTAAGTCTTAACATGGTTGAACGTTGGAAACCCCAATACAAGTTGACATCTGGAGATTTTTTTAAAAAGAAGGAAATACCTTTTTAAGCTCAAGAACTCACAGTACTAAAGAAAAAATTAAAGAATTTAACAGTGGAATGTTACATCTTAAAAAGGGCGGTGAGCATCTTCTCCGAGAGCGAATTATAAGATATTAATTTATATGAGCAAAATTAAAATCTTTAGGAAGATTGATAATTGATATAAGACAAATGTCCAAAAATAAAATTATTTCTAATGTTGCTTCGTTTGAAATACAACAACAGAACTTATTCCAAATGATAAAAGTCTTTTAATTATTTTAGAAAAAAACAAACAAAATTTTGAAAAGGTATTCTATCCTTATCTTAATAAAAAATCAAGAAAATTATAGATCTACAACTAAATCAAACTCAGCATAAATCGCTTTATCTTTTCAGCCATCAAAGAAACTTTTAGAACTATATTTTATATCGAGTTTTGTTCTATCTATTTTTAAGGTTACATTGGCCTTGCTTCCTTAAACAGAAACATTAAATGAAATAGTTTCTGTTTACTTCTAATCGTTATGTCTCCTTTTACTTTATAAGAATTTTTTCCAAGTGACTTTACTTTCGTAAAATGCAATGTTATGGTTGGAAACTTTTCAACTCCAAAGAAATCATTAGATTTTAAATGACCTTCTAATTGCCCCTAATATTCATCTTCTAAATCGGTAACTATAATTGTTGACATATCTATCTCAAAACTTCCCCCAGTCAATTTTTATTTATCAAAATTTAGCTGTCCATATTTAATTGAGATGCTTGCTACGTAAGAGCCAGTTACTTTATAACCTTTCCAAACCTGCTGTAACAGTATTCCCAGAGAAATCTAATGATACACCGTGAGAATAATCAAAAATAAATCGATTGTGAATGCAATCAGGTGCAAGTTCATCTTTACTTTTAGTGGGTATTGATACCTCATAAATAAGATAACCTTCGAACACTGGGGATAACTCAAATCATTTACGCATGACCTCTTTTTTTGTCGAAACTAGAACCGTTAATTTCAGTAGAATCTCCATTCAATCTAATTTACAGCTTTATTAGGTGGAAGATTTATAAATGAAAAATAAGTTATTATCTAAATAAATAGCAGGATGTTAGTTTTCGCCCAGCTAAGAACTAATCAACTTGCTCAATTGTACTCGTTTTTTTATCTGCAGTAACTGTGACAATATATAAACTAGCGTTGTCATTGTCGTCCATGTTTCCATAAACATCTGTCCGTTTCAATTCACTATTTTCATTAAGAATTTTATTAGCAAAACTTGGCGTTGTATTACTATGACCAACCACTAAAACTCTTTTTCCTTTGGTTTCTTTTTTAAAAATAGAATCATACATTTTACTAGGATTATAATACTGAATTTCTAATTTTTTGGTTTTTGCTGTAGGTGTAGCTGTTTCAATGGTTCTATTATACTTTGTAGAATAAACGGCATCTAATTCAATTTTTTTGAAATATTCAGCCCAATTTTGAGCTCTTTTTTCTCCTTCAAAATTAAGACTTGGATTTCTATTGGTCTGATCTGTTCTATCTTTTTCGGCATGGCGAATTAAATAATAAGTAGTCGTTTCACCGGTAGAGCAGGAGCTTAACATGCTGAAAGCGAAAACAAAAAGAAAGAAATATTTTTTCATAGTACCTAATTTAAATATCAAATATAATTAAAAAAAGAGAAAGCGATGTTTTTATCAAAGATCGCTCTCCCCAAACTAACTGATTAAACCAATCTTACATTCGCCTTTACGAAGAAGAAAGCAATCTTATGTTTTGTCATTCACCTATTATTTCAGCCATACTAACTTTATAATGAAGATTTAGGAGTTCTCCACCAAATCTGACTGATTTCTAAAAACCAACGTATCATCAAAAGCATCTATTAAAATAATGCTATCTGTTGTTATTTTTCCTGATAAAATTTCTTTAGAAAGTTGATTTAAAACTTCTTTCTGAATAACTCTTTTTACAGGTCTTGCTCCAAATTCTGGTTGATATCCTTTTTTTGCTAAATATGTAATTGCTTCATCTGTTGCATCTAAAGTTATTTCTTGTTTGCCAATCATTTTCTTTAAAAGATCAATTTGCAGTTTTACAATTTTAAAAATATCACTTTGATTTAAAGGTGTAAACATAATTACATCATCAATTCTATTCAAAAACTCTGGCCTAACCGATTGTTTTAATAAAGCTAAAACTTCAATTTTGGCTAATTCTGTAATCTTGTCTAAACTTGCTTTTGGATCGCTAAATTTCTCCTGAATTATATGACTTCCAATGTTTGATGTCATAATAATAATGGTATTTTTAAAATCTGCAATACGTCCTTTATTATCCGTTAACCTTCCTTCATCTAACACTTGCAAAAGCACATTAAAAGTATCTGGATGGGCTTTTTCAATTTCATCTAATAAAACCACAGAATAAGGTCTTCTTCTTACGGCTTCTGTTAATTGTCCGCCTTCATCATAACCAACATATCCTGGAGGCGCTCCCAGTAATCTACTCACAGAATGGCGTTCTTGATATTCGCTCATATCAATTCTTGTCATGGCATTTTCATCATCAAACAAATATTCTGCTAAAGCTTTTGCCAATTCTGTTTTTCCAACCCCTGTAGTTCCTAAAAACAAAAAACTACCAATTGGTTTATTTGGGTTTTGTAAACCTGCTCTAGAACGCCTAACGGCATCAGAAACTGCAATAATTGCTTCTTCTTGTCCCACCACTCTTTTATGCAATTGATCTTCTAATTTTAGCAGTTTTTCACGTTCTGACTGAATCATTTTAGTAACAGGAACTCCCGTCCATTTTGCAACAATTTCAGCAATATTATCATAGGTTACTTCTTCTTTTATTAAAGAATTTTCAGATTGGTTTTCTTCTAAAATTGTATCCAGCGCTTCTAAATCTTGCTGTGCTTTTTTTATTTTTCCATAACGGATTTCTGCTACTTTTCCGTAATCTCCGTCACGCTCTGCTTTTTCAGCTTCTACTTTAAAATCTTCAATTGCTGCTTTTGCATTTTGAATATTATCAACAACTTCCTTCTCAGACTTCCATTTAGCATTCATTTCATTACGCTCTTCTTTCAAATTTGCCAAATCAGATCGTAATGATTTTAACTTGGTTTCATCTTTTTCGCGCTTAATAGCTTCAATTTCAATCTCTAATTGCATCACTTTACGATCCAAAACATCCAATTCTTCTGGTTTGGAATTGATTTCCATACGAAGTTTTGCCATCGATTCATCCATTAAATCAATAGCTTTATCAGGTAAAAAACGATTGGTAATATACCGTTGAGACAATTCTACAGCGCCAATAATTGCTTCATCTTTAATCCGAACTTTGTGATGCGTTTCATATTTATCCTTAATTCCTCTTAAGATTGAAATCGCACTTTCAGTGTCTGGCTCATCTACGATAACCTTTTGAAAACGCCTTTCTAATGCTTTGTCCTTTTCAAAATATTTTTGATATTCATCTAAAGTTGTTGCTCCAATTGCACGTAATTCTCCACGCGCCAGAGCAGGCTTTAAAATATTTGCAGCATCCATTGCGCCTTGTCCGCCTCCGGCACCAACTAAAGTGTGAATTTCATCAATAAAAAGTACAATATCACCATCGGAAGTGGTGACTTCTTTAATCACTGATTTTAGTCTTTCTTCAAATTCTCCTTTATATTTTGCCCCCGCAATTAAGGCACCCATATCTAAAGAAAAAATTAATTTACCTTTTAGGTTTTCTGGTACATCACCATCTACAATTCTGTGGGCTAATCCTTCAGCTATGGCTGTTTTTCCTGTTCCAGGTTCACCAACTAAAATTGGATTATTCTTTGTTCTACGCGATAAAATTTGAAGTAATCTTCTTATTTCTTCATCTCTACCAATTACTGGATCTAGTTTACCTTCTTCTGCTAACTTATTTAAATTTTTTGCAAATTTATTTAAAGAATTATACGTTTCTTCTTGGCTTTGGGAAGTAACTCTTTCCCCTTTCCTTAACTCATCAATGGCAGCGTTTAAATGCTTTTCTGTTACACCTTGATCTTTTAAAACTTGCCCAATATTACTTTTTGATTTAAAAATTGCTAAAATCAAATGTTCAATTGAAACATAATCATCTTTCATTTTTTTAGCAGTAACGGCTGCTTCAGAGAAGGTTTTACTAGCTTCTCTAGAAATCATTAATTCTGAACCAGAAACTTTAGGCAAACTTTCTAATTGTTTATCTAAAATTTGGGTTATCATAATAAGATTGATATTTAATTTCTTTAATAGAAAGGGCAAAACATTTTCATCAACTTGAATTAAAGCTTTAAAAATATGTTCATTTTCTATTTGATTATGACCAAATCTCTGCGCAATCTCTTGCGCTAATTGTATGGTTTCTTGCGATTTTGTTGTGAAATTACTAAAATTCATTTTCTTTTATTTTTTAACAAATAAGCCGGCTCACTTAATTTGGGAATCTTTTTGGCTATGTATTCAAAAAGCAAATTCAATACCAATTAGAAGACCATTATAAAAATAGTCAAATTGTCGTTAAAAACGTTATGTATACTGACCTTTTGACTGCTTAAAGTTCCCTATATTTGTCTTTTAAAAAGATATAAAACAAAATGGGAATACTGAACAACATATTTGGAGGAAAAGACGGAGAAAAATCAAAAGAGGAAAAAAAAACATATTTACATTGGATTCCATTAACTTCATTAGCGCAATTAGAAGAAATCAAGGAACAATCTAAAACGGAGTCTGTTTTCATGTTTAAACATTCTACGCGCTGTGGAATTAGTAAAATGGTGATTAAGGAGTTTGAAAACTTGTTTTTAGAAGAGCATCAAAACTTAAAAGTCTATTATTTAGATTTATTAAACCATAGAGATATTTCTACGGAAATTGGTGCTATGTTCGAAGTTATGCATCAATCACCACAATTAATTGTAGTGAAAAATGAAGTTTCTGTGCACCATGCGTCTCATTCTGAAATCACTGAATTAAATTTATCAAGATTTGTCTAGTATAAACTTGCATTAAAGCTTAATTTTGTTACCTAAAATTTTTTACGTTTGACAGAAATTAAGACTTCAGAAACTAGTATCGGAAAAGAATTATACGGCTATCAAAAAGATGCTCTTCAAGAGATTTTTGAAAGGTTCGAAACAGCTCCTCAAGATTATCATTTATTATATCAATTACCAACAGGAGGTGGTAAAACAGTTATTTTCTCTGAAATAGTAAGACGTTATATTCAAACGTTTAAGAAGAAGGTTTTAGTGCTGACGCACAGAATTGAATTGAGCAAGCAAACTTCTAAAATGCTTGTAGAGTTTGGCGTTAAGAATAAAATCATTAATTCTACTGCAAATTTAGAAGATCAAGAAGACTTTCATTGTTTTGTAGCGATGGTAGAAACCTTGAAAAACAGATTAAATGACGACAAACTAGACATTTCTGATATTGGTTTGGTCATTGTGGATGAGGCGCATTACAATTCTTTTACAAAAATCTTTAAATTTTTTCATGATTCCTTTATTTTAGGTGTGACTGCAACTCCCTTGAGTTCTAACATTAAATTACCAATGTATGAGAATTATCAAGAACTTTTTGTTGGTGAGTCTATTCAAGATTTAATTGAAAGCGAATACCTAGCAAAAGGTAATATGTATTCTTACAATGTAGGTTTAACTTCTTTAGAGGTTGGTGCAAATGGAGATTATACGGTAAAGTCTTCAGAAGATTTGTATACCAATACAGATATGCTTTCTAAATTAATTTCAGCTTATGAAGAAACCGCGAAGGGAAAGAAAACATTAATATTTAACAACGGAATTAATACGTCTATTCAAGTATATCATGCCTTTAAAAAAGCGGGATATCCTATTGCACATTTAGATAATACCAATTCTAGAAAAGAAAGAGAGTTTATTTTAAAATGGTTTCATAAGACGCCAAATGCCATTATTACTTCTGTAAGTATTTTAACGACAGGTTTTGATGAGCCAAGTATAGAAGCCATTATTTTAAATAGAGCAACCAAGTCATTAACTTTGTATTATCAAATGATTGGTCGGGGTTCTCGTATTTTTGGGAATATCAGCACATTTGATATCATAGATCTCGGAAACAATTTTCATAGATTTGGTCCTTGGGGTGCAGATTTAGATTGGCAAAAAAT
>TARA_B110000967_G_scaffold209417_1_pt1 | contig 12071 bp, 7 predicted proteins | sample TARA_B110000967 | Tara Oceans TARA_B110000967 (sample SAMEA4397903) | marine metagenome | biome: Polar Biome; feature: [DCM] deep chlorophyll maximum layer (ENVO:01000326); material: water (ENVO:00002006), including particulate matter (ENVO:01000060) such as... | depth 35 m
TATTTTTGACTTAAAAAAACGCCATTTTGTAATGTAACAAAATGACGTTTTATTATTTTTTAGTTGTTTATACAAACATTCTTATCACTACAAATGCTGCAGAACCCACTATGAATCCGATAAATGCTAACCAAGATATTTTCTTTAAATACCAAAAGAAATCTATTTTTTCCATACCCATAGCTACAACACCTGCGGCAGAACCAATAATTAACATTGAGCCCCCAGTACCAGCAGAAAAGGCGATAAAGTGCCATAAAGGATTGTCTAAAGGTTCAGAAAACATACCTAAACTGGCAGCAACTAAAGGAACATTGTCAATTACTGCAGAGCCAATACCTAATAAAATTACTACTAAGTCAGACACTAATGTACCGTCTAATTCAGAGCCAATTAAAGGAATTCCTTGTTTTAAGCTGTCTGCAAAATTGAATAAAATCCCTAATGATTCTAAAGCTGCAACCGCCATTAAAATCCCCAAGAAAAATAAAATACTTGGCATTTCAATTTTAGATAACGAGGAATGCACAGGACTGTGATGCCCACTAGCATTATGTTCTTCTGCTTCCTCACCTTCAATACTTGAAATAGAGAACTTTGCATTACTGTAAATTTCAGCAAAAGTAGCCACTATTGCTAAAGAAAGCATCATTCCAACATAAGGTGGTAAATGCGTAACCGTTTTAAAAATAGGCACAAAAACAATTGCACCTAAGCCTAAATACAACATTCTGGCGCTGTGCTCACTTTTTGGTTTTTCAACTTCTTCTTCATCAAATTCTATTTCTCCCTGAAATGCGGGTAGAAATGAAGCGATAAAAGTAGGGATAATCATACATAATAGGGAAGGAATAAATAAGTATAAAAATAACATTCCTGTACTTACTTTATTACCAATCCAAAGCATGGTTGTCGTTACATCTCCAATCGGCGAAAATGCGCCACCAGCATTGGCAGCAATAATAATTAAACCTGCAAACCAAATTCTTTCTTCTCTCTTTTTAACTATTTTTTGAAGTATAGAAATCAATACGATAGTTGCTGTTAGGTTGTCTATAATTGCCGATAATATAAAAGCAAGTACCCCAAAAATCCAAAGAATTTTAGATTTCTTTTTTGTTTTGATGAAGCTTTTAATGGTAGAAAACCCATCGAAATAATCAATAATTTCTACAATCGTCATTGCTCCTAATAGAAAAACTAAAATTTCTGCAGTTTTACCTAAATGATGTAATAAGGTTTCTTCTACTAAATGCATCTTATCATCATGAATCATAGATGAAAAACCTTCAACTAAACCATGGTTAGCGGAATCGAACCAACTAGTAAAATTATCAACTCCCAGTGCCACTAATGCCCAACAAACTGCCATCATAATCAAGGCAGGAATTAATTTATCTAATTTTAAATTATGTTCTAGAGTAATGGCTAAATACCCCATGACAAATACAATAATAATTACTGATTCCATATGTTTACTAGTTTAAATTAATTGTTTTAATGCGATTTCGAATGCTGTTGAACAAATTTTTGTTTTCGATGCACTCTTTTTAAAAGTTCTTTGCAATGCTTTTTTAATAATATTAGAAGTATCATTAAAGATTGCTCTATCTTGCATTGGTAACGTAATTTTAGACTCCATGAAATAGGCAAAAACTCTGGCAATGCCACAATTTGAAATAAAATCTGGTAATAAACTTAAATGACTATCTGTATATTCCATAATAGGACCAAAGAAAATTTCTTTATCGGCAAAAGGAACATTTGCTCCAGGAGAAATTACCTCTAACCCTGAATTTATCATTTGTTGCACTTGGTCTTGTGAAACCAATCTAGAAGCCGCTGCCGGAACAAATATTTCAGCAGGTAAACTCCATATTTTATTATTAATTTCGTCGAAAGAAAGCATGTTTTCTGAAACTAATTGGTTTCCGTCTTTGGATAAAAATAAAGCAGTCATATCTTGCATCGAAAATCCTTCTTCCTTTATCAAACCACCATCTCTGTCAATAATTCCTACAACTTTTGCACCCAATTGAGTTAAGTAATAAGCTGCTGCTGAACCTACATTACCAAATCCTTGAACAATAGCTCTTTTTCCTTCAATTTTGCCTCCGTAAATATTGTAATAATGTTTTACCGCTTCCGCCACACCATAGCCTGTTAACATATCTGCAACGGTATATTTTCTGGACAAATCTGGTGAAAATTCTTTATCTTCAATTACTTTGATGACACCAAGTCTTAACTGACCTATTCTATTTATTTTATCAGCTTCTGTAGGTTTAAAATGACCGTTAAAGATACCTTCCTGAGGATGCCAAACACCACAACTTTCTGTAATTGGTATTACATCTTTATCAGCATCTACATTTAAATCTCCTCCAGTGCCATAGTAATGTTTTAACAAAGGAGTAACTGCTTTATACCAACGTTCTAAAACACCTCTTTTTCTTGGGTCATTTGGGTCGAAATTAATACCTGATTTTGCACCTCCAATTGCAGGCCCAGAAACAGTAAATTTCACTTCCATTGTTTTGGCTAGCGATAAAACTTCATTCTTGTTCAATCCTTTACGCATTCTTGTACCACCGCCAGCGGCACCGCCTCTTAAAGAGTTTATAACGGTCCAACCCTCTGCTTCAGTTTCTTGATCTTTCCAATGAAAAACAATTTCTGGCTGCTTATTCTCGTATATTTTTAATAATTCTTTCATTTTAAATTTTGATAATTTTTCAACTTATAAGTTATAATTTTCTGATGCAAGTTTTTTCGAAATTTAAATTAGAAAAGCTAAAGTTGACTCATTTTAAAATTGATTTTGGAATTATTATGAATTTGTACGTTTACGGACAAACTTACTGTAAAAAAAGTAATTTTAAAGTTTTTAAATGAAAATAATTTTATTAAACCTTAAACTACATTTCCTTTAAAAGGGTTACCTCTGTGCCTTTGTTCATCTATAAACTATGGATAAAAAACAACTCCTGAAGAATGATTTTTACAGGCACCTGTTACCGACTTTAAACAGTTAATTTGATTGTTAATTTTTAATAAACCTAAAAAAGAGAAAAGCAAAGCTTCTTTAAAATCTATCAATTCTTTCGATGGCAATTTAATTAAATTCTCGGCATATAATTGAATTCTATTTAACAAAAAAGTGTTAAAAACTCCGCCTCCAGTAATTAAGACTGCATTATTTTGATGAATAACTTTACCTATCTGAAATGCTATATGTTCTATAAAAGTTCTTAAGATTGTCGGTACATCTTTTTCTACTTCGTCAATTAAAGGGAAAATTTCGGTTTGAACCCATTCTAATCCCAAAGATTTTGGGGGCGATTTTTGATAATATTTTAAAGAATTTAATTTTTCTAAAAGCTTATGATTTATAGCTCCTTTAGATGCTATTTCTCCATAATCATCGTACTCAAAACCTAGTTTATTTACATAGAAATTCAAGACAATGTTTACGGGGCAAATATCAAAAGCGATTCTTATTGTTTCTTTCTGATACGATATATTGGAGAATCCGCCAAGATTTAAACAAAAATCATATTCAGAAAAAAGCAACGCATCACCAATTGGCACTAAAGGTGCGCCTTGACCTCCTAATTCTACATCTTGAGTTCTAAAATCGCACACTACTTTTTGCTTTGTTATTTTAGAAATTTCCTCACCAGCACCAATTTGTAACGTAATTCCTTTTTCTGGTTGATGTAAAATTGTGTGACCATGGGAAGCAATAAAATCGATGATATCAATTTTGTAATTCACCATAAACTGACGTATCATATTCCCTAAATAACGTCCATAAACAACATCTAAATTATTTAACTCTTTTTTCGAAGAATGAATAGCATTCTGCAAAAGATTTTTCCATTCTTTAGAATATTTTATGGTTGCTGCATGAATAATTTTAAAATCGATGTAATTGTCTATATTAAAAGAAACATACACCAAATCAACCCCATCTAAAGAAGTACCAGACATTACTCCTATTGCAAAAACATTATTTTTAGCCATATCCGTAAAAATAACAAAACTCTTTTCAAAATATGTCACGAAATCGATATATTTGTATTCGAAAATTAAAAATAGTATAAAACATAAAAATGGATTTTAGCTTAACAGAAGAACACATCATGATTCGGGATGCTGCCAGAGATTTTGCACAAACAGAATTATTGCCTGGGGTAATTGAAAGAGACAACAAGCAAGAATTCCCGCAAGAATTGGTCAGAAAAATGGGCGATTTAGGTTTTATGGGAATTATGGTAGATCCTAAATACGGAGGAAGCGGCATGGATACCATTTCTTATGTATTAGTTATGGAAGAATTGTCTAAAATAGATGCCTCTGCTTCAGTAATTGTCTCTGTAAACAATTCATTAGTGTGTTATGGTTTACAATCTTACGCAAACGAAGCACAAAAACAAAAATATTTAACAAAATTAGCAACGGGAGAGTTTGTTGGTGCATTTTGTTTGAGTGAGCCAGAAGCGGGTTCAGACGCGACTTCTCAAGCCACAACAGCGATAGACAAAGGAGATCATTATGTTATTAATGGCACAAAAAACTGGATTACAAGTGGTGGCCGTTCAGACATTTATTTAGTTATTGCACAAACAGACAGAGAAAAAGGTCATAAAGGAATCAATGCTTTTATCCTTGAGAAAGGAACAGATGGTTTTCACGTGGGACCTAAAGAAGATAAGTTAGGAATTCGTGGTTCAGACACACACACCTTGCAATTTAACGATGTAAAAGTGCCTAAAGAAAATAGAATTGGCGAAGACGGATTTGGTTTCAAATTCGCTATGAAAACACTTTCTGGTGGAAGAATTGGTATTGCCGCGCAAGCTCTAGGTATTGCTGCAGGGGCTTATGAATTAGCTTTAAAATATTCAAAAGAACGGAAAGCATTCGGAACAGAAATCTGCAATCACCAAGCAATTGCGTTTAAATTAGCAGATATGTACACAGAAATTACTGCGGCGCGTCATATGGTCATGAAAGCTGCTTGGGACAAAGACAATGGAAACAATTACGACATATCTTCTGCAATGGCAAAACTATACGCCTCTAAAGTAGCAATGGAACATACTGTGGAAGCTGTTCAAATTCACGGAGGAAATGGTTTTGTAAAAGAGTACCATGTAGAGCGTTTAATGCGAGATGCGAAAATTACACAAATTTACGAAGGGACTTCTGAAATTCAGAAAATTGTAATTTCTAGAAGTATTATCAAAGGATAGTTTTGCAGACCTCAAAGGTTTTAAAAACCTGTAAGGTTTTTTCGAATATGATCATTTAAAATCCATCTTTTTATAAGTTGGATTTTTCTTTTTGGTGCAACTTTTCAGGTCAGGCTTAACGTTTATCTTGAACGCAGTTGAAAGGCACTCGGTTTTTTTCTAAAAAAAAGCGCATACAAATGCTCCACTCCCCTGCGCGATTGATATTGATCTTGTTCAACAAAAAATAATTTAAAAAGCAAAAACAAAACCTGAATTCTTGAAACATCTTTGCTCTATAAAATTATAAAATCAACTCAATATCAAATAATTGTAACCCCGAAGAAGGAGCTATATTTCTTAAAAACAATTGATCATTATCTTCTCTTAAAGAAATCTCGATAAATTGTAAATCGAGATTTCCTTTGCCTACCTCAAACAATGTTGCCATCATCAATCTAATTTGATATCTTAAAAAACCTTTTCCCCTAACTTTTAAAACATAACTTTTTGCTGGAAAAAAATTAGCAGTTAAAACATCATTCTCAACAATTTCGCAAGAATCGATGGTTCTTTTAAAAATTGTATCCGCTGACGGTTTTGTGCAATACTTATGAAAATAATTCTCACCTTCAAATAATTTAGCTCCTTTTATCATATTTTCAATATCTAATTCTACCAACAAACCAACAATAAAGGGAGCAGAAAATGGATGGTTTTTATCACCAAAAGAAAAGTAATAATGATATTCTTTTATTTTTGCAGCTTGAATAATATTAAAACTTACAGCCACTTCCTTTATATAAACCCCTCTAAAATCGGCAGATAAATTAGAATTTAAAGAATTCATAAAGTTGTTTTCCTCTAAAACCTCATTCACAAAAAGCTGCATATAAAATGAATTTGCAGACACTTTTGCATCTGTTCTTCCAATTCCTAACGTTTTAAAATCAAGATGTTCAAAGACATAAGACAAGGATTTATCTACCATTTCATGCAATGTCCTAGAATTGGTCTGTTTTTGCCATCCTGAAAATCGAAAACCAAGGAATTGTAAATGAATTAGATAAGATTTTGAATATTTCATAGGTACAAAAGTACAATAATTACATTTTTTTTTAGAAAAGGTGCATTTTTGTGAATATCTCAAAATTATAGCTACCTTTTTTACGAACCTAACATTTTACACCCTTCAATCTAAAAAAAATATACTTATCTTAAATTAACCCCCTTTTTTTTGAGGGCCCAAAACCAATATACAACGTTTTCGAAAAAACACACCCTTGTTATTTTGAATTTAATATATACATTTGACGCGAATTCATTAACAAATAATTAACAAACAAAAGAACTTTACATTATGAAAAAATTAATTTTATCATTGCTATTCGTTTCTAGTTTAGTAGCAACAGCTCAAGAAAAAGAAGACAAAGGAACGTTTACATTAAGTGGTACAGTAGACGTATATGGAACTGCCAATTTCGCAGATGGATCTGGAACTCCTGGTATTTTAATTGCAAATCCAGAAAATGCAAATGGATTTGGTTTAGGTTTTGCCAATACCGTATTTGCTTATGAAAAAGGAAAAGCTGGTGTTGTTGCAGATATTGCTTTTGGACCAAAAGCAGATGATGCAAATTTAGCGGGTGCAATAAATCAATTGTATGCGTATTACAAAGTAAGTGATAAAGTAACAATAACTGCGGGTCAGTTTAACACTTTTTTAGGGTACGAAGTAATTTCTCCTGCTGCCAACTTTAACTACACAGTTTCTTATTTATTTAATGCAGGTCCTTTTTCGCATACAGGTATAAAATTAGATTACGCGGCCTCTGACGACTTATCTTTCTTAGTAGCCCTGACTAATTCTCATGCTATATCAAGCGCAGACGGTAATGTTGGCGGTGAAATGCAAATTGGTGGTCAAATTGGTTACAAAGGACAATACTTAAACTTAATCTACGGTGGTGTAGATGGCAGTGGTATTACAGATAACTTCTTTCTTGATTATACTGGAGGGTTCGATGTATCTGACTCTTTCTTTGTTGGTTTAAATGCTGCGTATTCAAACTCTGCTGACGCTGATGCTGGTTACCAAGGTGTTGCTTTGTATTTACAAAACACTTTTTCAGATACTTTTGCCTTAGGATTTAGACCTGAATTTTTCCAAGCAAACGGCGCTTCTGACGCAAGTGTAACAGCTTTTACTTTAACCGCTAACACTTCATTAACAGAAAATTTAAAATTAATTACAGATTTAAGATTAGACTCTTCTGAAGACGCAGCTATTGAAGTTTTTGGGAGTGAAAAAAGTGTTTCAGCTATAACTATTGCAGCAGTTTACTCTTTTTAAAAAAATAATTAAATAAATAAAATTTACAAATATGAGTTTATTTTTAACAGTTTTACAAGATACTCCTGCACCAGAAATTGCTGCAGCAGTCGAACAAATAAATGGAGACATGGGAATGCTATGGATGCTTATTGCAGGTATCTTGGTATTCTTAATGCAAGCAGGTTTTACATTGGTAGAGTCTGGTATGACACAATCAAAAAATGCGGTAAATATTGCAATGAAAAACCTATTAGACATTTGTGTAGGATCATTAACATTTTGGTTAGTAGGATATTCTTTAATGTATGGTGATACTTCTAACGGATGGTTTTTCTGGGGTGGTTTATTCCAAGGTGAAGGCGCAGATTTATTCTTTCAAACAATGTTTGCTGCAACGGCTGCAACTATAGTTTCTGGAGCTATTGCTGGTAGGACAAAATATTCAACATATATTATTTTTTCTATTGTTATGACGGCTATTATTTACCCAATTTCTGGTGGATGGCAATGGCAAGGTGAAGGCTGGTTAACGGAACTAGGTTTTATCGATTTTGCAGGTTCTTCTATTGTTCACTCTGTTGGTGGATGGGCTGCGCTAGTTGCTGCATTTATGGTAGGCCCGAGAATTGGTAAGTTCGTAAACGGAAAAGTATTACCGATTCCTGGTCACAACCAAGTATTAGCAACTTTGGGAGTTTTTATCCTTTGGTTTGGTTGGTTTGGGTTTAACGGTGGATCTCAATTAGCTTGGGGTGGCGCTGACGCAATTGGAGCTTCAAATGTAGTTTTAGTGACTAATTTAGCGGCTGCCGCTGGTGGACTAGGAGCCTTGATCACAACTTGGATCTGGTATGGTAAACCAAATTTAAGTCAAACCTTAAACGGAGCACTAGCTGGTTTAGTAAGTATTACTGCTGGCTGTGGTAATATGTCCCCTGAAGGCGGTGTGCTAGCCGGTTTAATTGGAGGTATCATTGTTGTATTTTCGATTGAATTTATAGAAAAGAAATTAAAAATTGATGATGCAATTGGTGCAGCCTCTGTGCACGGTGTTGCCGGTGCGTGGGGTACTTTAGTTATTGGTCTTTGGGGCGTAGATGGTGATATTGGTATTGGTTTATTCAATGGTGGTGGTGCTTCTCAATTAGGAGTTCAAGCAATTGGTGTTTTAGCATATGGCGTTTGGGCTGTCGCTTTATCTTTTATTGTTCTTGGAATTTTAAAAGCAACGATGGGATTACGAGTTAGCGAAGAGGTAGAAATTGAAGGTTTAGATATCTCTGAACATGGTTCTATTGCATATCCTGGCGTAAGAGTTAGAGAATATGATGAAGATAAATAGATAAATAAATAATTATTTTAAACATAAAAATAAATCACGCAATTTTAAAAGTTGCGTGATTTATTTATTTACAACCATCTACATTTAAATTAGATTCATCGTACAATAATAGCACGAAAACAGATGTAGTGATAAGATAATCATAAAGATGACATGAATATTTATTGTTTAAATCTTTTAAAAAAAACATAGAATACTTAATATTTGAAACAAAAATTCCCCTAAAGGTTAACATCTTTAAAATAATTTTGTGATTTTTATGAATTCAATAATTAAAACCTGCATAATTATCATAAGTATTTTTTTTACAGCACTTTATTACTTTCATCGTAAAAATCACATCAAAAAAGCTAAAAAACTGGAATATATTCAACAAAATACATAGATTTGTAGATATAATTGAATACAACATGAAGAAACAAGGCTTATATTTACCCGAGTTCGAACACGAAAATTGTGGTGCTGGTTTTATTTGTAATTTGAATGGAGATAAAACCAATCAAATTATTCATGATGCTCTAGAAATACTAGTAAAATTAGAACATAGAGGAGGCGTTAGTGCAGATGGAAAAACAGGTGATGGTGCTGGTTTATTAATAGATATTCCTCATGAATACTTTCAAAGAGTTTGTGATTTTCTCATCCCTGAAAGGAGGGAATACGCAGTAGGAATGGTTTTTTTACCAAAAGTTTCTAACCAATATAATTTCTGTAAAACTACCTTTGAAAGAGAAATAAAAGAGCAAGGTCTTTCTATTTTTGGTTGGAGAAAAGTCCCCGTAGATTCTTCTCAACTTGGAGAGATTGCCTTGTCATCAGAACCCAGTATAGAACAATTATTTGTAGGTAAAACTGAAGAAATTACAGAAGCTGATTTCAAAGCAAAATTATATGCTGCAAGAAAAATAGCAGAACATGAAATAAGAAATTCTAAAATTTCTGAAAGTAAATATTTCTATGTTTCAAGTTTATCAATAACAACAATTATCTATAAAGGTATTATCATGCCTGAAGATATTGGTCCTTACTACAAAGATTTACAAGAAATAGATTTAGTAACGCGTTTGGCTCTTGTGCATCAGCGATTTTCTACGAATACAATGCCAACTTGGGAATTAGCACAACCGTTTAGACATATGTGTCAAAATGGAGAGATTAATACTTTACGTGGCAATGTCAGTAGAATGCGTGTTCGGGAAGAAATTATGAAAAGTGATGTTTTTGGCCCACAAATAGAGAAGCTTTTTCCAATTATTCTGCCAGGTAAGTCAGATTCGGCTTCTATGGACATGGTTGTTGAATTACTTACACATACAGACCGATCATTGCCAGAAATCATGATGATGATGATTCCTGAAGCTTGGGAAAAGCACACAACAATGTCACCAGAGAAAAAAGCTTTCTATGAGTACAATAGCTGTATTATGGAACCTTGGGATGGCCCTGCCTCTGTGCCTTTTACAGACGGAGATTACATTGGAGCTCTATTAGATAGAAACGGTTTAAGACCATCGAGATATACCGTTACCAAAAGTGGTAAACTAATTATGTCCTCAGAAATTGGTGTGGTTGACATAGCACCTGAAGATATAAAAAAACATGGTAGATTAGAGCCAGGGAGAATGTTCTTGGTCGATATGAATGAAGGCAGAATTATTGAAGATGAAGAAATAAAAAATAAAATTGTTTCCGAAAGACCTTATAAAAAATGGCTCGATAATACGCTATTAAATCTTAAAGAGGTTCCGTATACAGGTGAAACATGCCCAATTGAGACGATGGACATTAAAACGCGTCAGCGTTTGTTTAATTATACTTTTGAAGATATTCAGGAAGTAATTACACCCATGGCAAAATCAGGAAAAGAAGCTTTAGGATCCATGGGAACAGATACTCCTTTAGCCGTTTTATCCGATAGACCTCAATTAATTTCAAACTATTTCAAACAATTATTTGCACAAGTTACAAATCCACCTTTAGACGGAATTCGTGAAGAAATTGTAACAGACATCAGTTTAAATCTTGGAAAAGATAGAAATATTTTCAGCGTCACAGACAGACAGTGTAGAAAATTAAAAATCCAAAACCCTGTAATTTCTAATGCTGATTTAGAAAAAATAAGAGCTATTGATATTGATCAATTCAAAGCAGAAACAATCCAAATTTTATACCCAAAGAAACAAGGGTTAAATGGCCTTGAAGAAGCTTTAGACACTATTATTCTTCAAATTGAAAAAGCATTAGACAACAAAAAAAATATTATTATTCTTTCTGATAGAGGTGTGAATCAAGAATTGGCTCCAATTCCTGCGTTGTTAGCATGTTCTTTTGTAAATCATCAATTGAATCGTTTACGAAAGCGTTCTTATTTTGATATTGTTATAGAATCTGCGGAACCGCGTGAACCACATCATTTTGCTACTTTATTTGGCTATGGAGCAAGTGCAGTAAATCCTTATATGGTTAACGAAATTATCCGAATGCAAGTTAAAGAAGGCTTCATTGCGGATATGGATGAACAAAAAGCGGTAGATACTTTCAACACAGCAATCGGAAAAGGAATCTTAAAAGTGATGAACAAAATAGGAATCTCTACATTACATTCCTACAGAGGTTCACAAATTTTCGAAATTGTAGGATTCAATTCGCAATTTGTAGAAAAATATTTTCCATATACTGCCTCCAGAATTGAAGGAATTGGCTTATATGAAATTGAAAAAGAAATTGACCAACGCTACAAGCAAGCCTTTCCTCATAATCAAATTGATAAAAATTTAGGTTTAAATATTGGAGGAGATTATAGATGGAGAAGAAATGGCGAGCGTCATTTATTTAATCCAACAACGGTTTCTAAATTACAGCAAGCCGTTAGATTAAGTGATCAAGAAAGTTACGATGTATATGCAAAAGCAATAAACGACCAAGCCGAAAGCTTAATGACGATTCGAGGTTTGTTTGAATATGATAATTTAGACCCTATTCCTTTAGAAGAAGTAGAAGATTGGACTGAAATTGTAAAACGTTTCAAAACAGGAGCAATGTCTTATGGATCTATTTCGCGCGAAGCCCATGAAAATTTAGCCATTGCCATGAATAGAATTGGAGGGAAATCTAATTCTGGTGAAGGTGGTGAAGATAGAAAACGTTTTCAAAAAGA
>TARA_B110000967_G_scaffold28451_1_pt1 | contig 12041 bp, 9 predicted proteins | sample TARA_B110000967 | Tara Oceans TARA_B110000967 (sample SAMEA4397903) | marine metagenome | biome: Polar Biome; feature: [DCM] deep chlorophyll maximum layer (ENVO:01000326); material: water (ENVO:00002006), including particulate matter (ENVO:01000060) such as... | depth 35 m
CGATATTTTCGTGGTCGCCCCTCCTCTCACGCCACACGCGCGCGCGCGTGGCGACGCGTCGCTCGAGATGTCGCCCGACACGCTTTCGCCAACCGCGCGCGGCGACCCCAGCCTGGGGGCCGTCGCGGATTCGTTGCGCGTGCGTTTCCAACTGGAAGTCGCGTTCGTGTCGAGCCAGCACGTTGCAGGACGTGCCTCGGACGGGCTTTCACTCCACCCACCGAGCTCTCCTGCCGTCGCCGCGACCCAGGTTCCGGTGATACGCCCTTTTCGCGTCCTGGATTTACACGAGAGTCACGGCACGTCCGCCTCACTAAGTGCGCTCCAGCGTGACGTGGATGACGTCGCGACGTACGCACGCGAGGAAACCAGCCGCGTTTCTTTGTTCGCGGGAAAACTCGAGCGCGGGGTTCAGGGCCTTTCCAACACAAACAACACGGTTTCGAATGAAATTTTGTTAACCCCGTGGCTCCAGTCGGTGGACCGCCTCGCCAACCGGCTCGTCCTGGTGGGGGATGTGCTGGAACACGCCATCGCGTGCCTCGGGAGGGATGGAGGTGCGAAAAACAAAGCAAACGGCGGTCCCGTAGGGATTGAACCAACGCAGACTGACGAATGCGCACTCGCCGAAAGCCTTACCAACCGCCTGACACGACTCCGGGTTCTTGTCGAGCCGGCCGTGCTCGCGATTAGCGCGGCGTACGCGGAAACGCGCTTGGGCCTTGACCCAGTTCACGAAACCAACTCAAGAGGCGGGGTTTGGAAACCACCGGATGCTTTTGAAAGGAAAACCACAAAGTACTGGGTCAGTCTGGACGACGTGTTAGCGCTGAAACTGGCAATCGCGAAACACCTGCCCGTGCTCGTGTACGTGCCGCCGGACGAGACAACAGACGAAGAAGGCGAAGAAGAAGAAAGAAAGAAGAGCCTGAAAAGACGCGAGTCTTTGAAAGCGGCGTCACAGCAGCCGCTGGTCCGGGACGGAAACGCGGTGACCTCGGTGTACCTGGATTCAAGTGAATTGGCCGTGTACGCCTCGCGGTTGCAAAGGGAACAGGGCGCGACGTTGGTGCGCGCGCGGTGGTACGGCGAGCAGTCTGATTTCTTTGACAAAGAAACGGCGACGGACGACGACGGAAACGCGGCCGACGACGTCGTGTTCGTGGAACGCAAAACCCACCACGAGAGCTGGAGCCTTGACGGGAGCACGAAGGAGCGGTTTGGGTTACCGCGGCAGGCGTTACGGCCGTATCTGCGTGGGGGGCTTGTGGAGTTCGAGTCCGGAAAGTCCGGAAAGTTTCCGTCCGCCGCCGACAACGAACGCGCGCGGGTTTTGGCGAGGGAGATTTCAACCCACGAAAGTACGCGTGCGGGCGTTTCCCAAACCCAACGACTGTTTGGTCAGCAGCACACTTCGCACAGCTCTTGTTCGTGAAGAATCTTTGATTGACGACTGTGTGACCCGAGTAATTACTCACGCACGTCACGAAACACTGACCTTTTCTTTTCTGTGACTCCTGATCTTGTACCTATCCTCTCAGTTTCAAAAAAACACCTGAAACCCAGCGTGCGCACCGAGTACCGCCGCGTCGCGTTTCAACGGTCCGACTGCAACGCCGTGAGGGTTTCCCTTGACGTGGACTTGACGTTTTCGGGCGCGGTGGGGTTCGCGGATGAGGAATTTTGTGTTCGCGGCCGCGAGGGCAGCGACGAAACGTTTGTCGGCGTCGACGGTACTCGCGTCGGCGGCGGCGGCACCGACGGCGTTTTCAAAAGAACACGGAGCGTAAAGTTCCCTTACGCGATTCTGGAAATCAAGACAAGGGACGAAACCCCCCCGGGTTGGGTGGAAGAGGTCCTTCACGAGATCCCCGTGTTGGAAGTTCGCAAGTTCTCCAAGTTTCTGCACGCCACGATGCTGACGCGAACCAGGGCGGCGGCGGCGGCGGCGGATAAAAGTGAGACTCGTTTCAAAGAGGGTGCGCTGAAAGAAAGCGACTACTCCGCGCCGCACTGGTGGTGCTTTGATTCGGCGACGGGCGCGGACGCGAGGGACCTGGTCAGCACGCGAGGCCGCGACTTTTTCGTGTCCGGCGCGGTGAGCGACGGTTGCGCACGATTACCGGCCGGTGCTTTGTCGACGCGTGACCACGTCGCCGTGACGGTACGCGACGATTCACATCCACATCCACGCGGCGACGCCTCGCCCGACGCCAACGGATACGACTCCAACTCCAACTCTTCCGGGGAAATCACGTCCGTGGATTCGAACACCACAACCGGCGGGTCTTCTTCTGGGATTTCGGGTTTAACACGCGCGGAGGTTGGCGTGCTTGAGCGCTTTTTCAAATCCAACCACGCGCAGGGTCAAGGGAGGGCATCTTTAGGTCAAGGGAGGGCAAACACCTTGGGTCACCGAGGCTCGACCGACACGCCTTTGCGAGGCAAAACGTGGTGTTTCCCGTCCACGTACTCCTTCCGCGACACCCGAGGAAACGGCGGCGAAACGCGCGGCAAGCGACACGTCCCGGTAAAGGTTGAGCCGAAAACCTTTTTCGCCAACGAACGCACGTTGCTGCAGTGGCTCTCCATGTCCGTGCTTCTGCTGTTCGCGTCCTTGGTACGTATTTCCCACCCACCGCACACCGCCTTCCTGTTTGCCCATACCAGACTGACACTTTCTTTTTTATCTCAAGGCGCTGCTGAGCCTGGACGGGACGCAACCCGGGGTGTACGGCGGGAACACGGGGTTCGTACACCCCGGGTTTGGTGCGCAGGCAGGAGGCACGCCGGGTGCCGCAGAAGACGCGGGAACGGGAACGTTTCAAACTGCGGCGCAACAAAAGCGAACGCGCGCCACGTTTGTCGGCGGCGCCGTGTTGGCCCCCGTCTCCGTGGCGTTCATGGGGTACGCGCTGTGGACGTATTTGTGGCGAGCCCGGCGGATTGCGCGACGGGAGCCTAGCGCTAGGTACGACGACATTGTAGGACCAACAGTGCTTGTGCTGGTGCTCGTCACCGTGTCCGCGGTGGCGGTATTCGTCGCGATTGACGCGCGGGTCGGGGATTTTTGGTAAAGAAGAAGGGTGTGAAAAAAGAATGGGGTGAGGTCATCACTTTTTCGTCACTCCATTCTTTCGGTATCCCTTCTTCGTACCTTCTCCGCGTACACCCGCACGTGCGGACCCTTGGCTGGCCATAAAAACACACCACACACACAAACTAACTACTCCAACACCTGGTACGCTACTCCGCGTTCACGAACTGCGCGCTTCGCGTGGCTAGGTCGAAAAACTCGTCGAAATCCACGCGTCCGTCGTCGTCGCCGTCCACGAGCTTAATAAGCTCGGCGGTTTCGTGCAGGGTCAGGGTTTCACCGAGCGCACCGAAAAAAGACAAAACGTCGTGCACGTCGAGCAGCCCGTCCCCGTCCTCGTCGAACGCGGCGAAGGCTTCCCGGACCTCGGCTTCGCTGAAGTCGTTGTGATGCGTAGTTATGGGTTGTGTTTCTGTTTCGGTGGCAACGGAAACGCGCTCCCTCGCACTGAGTGAAACACGGCCCATGTCCACCGCTAAGCTGTCGTAAACACGTCCCACATTTTCCGCTTCGTTTTCACGCACAACCTGTTGTGGTCCTTCCCGGCGTCGTGAAACCCCTTCGTCGTCTGAAACTTCCTCCGCCCCGGATTCAAACGCATCACTCGCCACCGAATCCGCATCCGTGTACTGCGATTCCGAGCCTTCGCCTTTTTCGGATCGCGAATCCGTGGAATCCGGAGAACTCTTCTCCGCTTCCACCGGACCCCAGGTGTTTGATGTTAAACCCGGTCGCCGTGAAATGGAAGGACGGCCGTGAAGCGTGTCCAGCTCGACAGGCTCGCGACGGGACATGCCGCGCACGAGCTGGGAAGGCGCGGGGAGTAGTAAAGCGCGCGAAGATGAGTTCTCAGATTTTCGTCATTTTCGTGAAACTCCTCACGACACTTTCTCAAGGATTGGCCCCCATCCGCACTCCCACCCTCGCGCCGCGATGTCGGCCTCTTGTCCGTGCGCGGTCGTTGCGCTGGCTTGTCACGCGGCAGCGGGTGTGACACCGTGTCGCCGCGCGCGGCGAGCCACGGTGGCTAGAGCATCCACAAAGCTCGAGCAGCCCGCTTGCAACGAGAAAGGGATGTACGATGGCACCGTTCTTTTCCACGTGTTTCCCCAGCTCACCCCGCCGACTCCGATTTTCAGCACGTTCCTGGAAGGCGCCCTGCACGTCGCTGAGGTCGCGAAGAGTCACCCGGCGTACGCGACCGCGCACTTCCACGAGGCGCACGATTCCGAGAAAGCGCTGAGAGAACTGCCACACGGGTACCTCGCCATGACCTTGTTTTCCTGCGCCCCCGAAGTGCTGTGGACAACATTCGAAGACCTTAAGGAGTGTCTCGACATTGGACACAACGGCCAGACACACCACCCGCTGGTGTGCCGAGAAACAAGCGCGTTCCCGGGGCCGAAATCCGCGCTGGCGCAGGCGCCGCACGGGAAAGTGAGGTACGCGGAAACCGACGCCACGGTGGTGGTGGTGATTAATGCTGGAACCAATGATGACGTCGAAAAGAGTTGGACGGAATGGTCGGGCGCGGAGGAAGCGCGGAGAGTTTGCGGAGACGAATCGTTCCTTGGCGCGACGCTTCACACGTGTATTGACACTGAGGCTAAGTACACGCACGTCGTACGGGTAGAACTGGGGAACGCTGATGACGAAACCGTGGAGGCGGTGGTGCGACACGCGACGACACGGTGCGCGAAATTAGTCAATGGCACAGACCAAAGTACAAAGTTGGCAAACGGCGATTCCACCAAAAACGGGTTCGTCGTCGAGGCGTACCGCGTGGCGTTCAACGTGGAAAAGAAGGGAACCCCCGCTGGGGCGTTGTTCGCGGTGAGGGAGCTACAGAAAAAAGCCCGGGAAAACGAAAAAGAAAAGGTGGCGTTCGAAGCGAAAGCCGCAGCGAAAAGCGCGCAGGCGTGACGACGCACGGCGTGACTATAGGTTGAACAATAGGTTGAACTATAGGTTGAACGGCGTGACTATAGGATGGCCATCCCATCATATTCAACGTCCATCATACTTATTTAGGCATATACTCGTCGTCTCGAAATCGTCATCTACGAGAGTAGATGAGTAGAGGATCTACTCGTCTACTCATTTTCACGTCCCTCCCTGCAAAGAAAAAATCACAGCCTGTTGCTCTCCTCGTCCCCGTCGCTGTCCTCGTGTCCGTTGGGCGCCGCGAAGTGTCCGTCGCCGTTGTTTTCCCCGTCCTCAAGAGGCATGTACTGGCTCATGATGGCTTTGATTTCCTGGTTCATGTAGGACCTTAAACGTACGCGGTAGATGAGGTACCCGCCGCCCCCCAACACGGCGCAGCTCGCAAGCACCGCTACAAACACCGTGCCTATTCCGAACCCGCCGCCTGACCCGCCGTGAAGACACGTCATGCCGTCGCTGGACGACGCGTCGTCCATCTTCCCGAAACCGCTGTCGCACGTACACGTGAACGACCCGAAAGTGTTCGCGCAACGCATGTGCTCTCCCTTGCACGATGTCTGGCACTCGTCGACGTCAACACATGTCAAGCCGTCCCCGACGAAACCGGCAGGGCACTTACACGAACTCGCCTGTACCGTCGCCGGGTCGCCGCCCGCGATCCCGGTTTGTTTCTTTTGATCGATCTGGTCCACACACGCGCTGTGTTTGCCGATTCGCCAGCACCCGCCGGGGTGCTCCGCGTCGCTGACACACGCGCTGGGTGGTTCTTCGTGGCAGTCGATTTTCCCCAAACCCGAATCCGTACACACGCACCGGTCGCACGCGCACGCGGGTGTGTCGAAAATCGCGGCGACGCACCCGTTCGTGACTTCGCACTTCTCCCCCACCAGCTTAGCGCCCGCCGGACACACGCACGCGAAGAACGGCGTCTCCGCGGTTACTTGGCACCCGGTCATCCCGTTACCTGTCGCGTCTCTCGCGCACGTCAGCGAGCCTTCGTTGTCCTCCAGACACTTGTCCTCGAACCCCTGGTCGCAAAGCTCGGGGCGGGTGGACTCCGCGAACCCGGAACACAGGGTGCGCAAAACGGCTTCGCGGGTGAGTTTGCCGCGGTACTGTTGTTGCGAAAGAAAAGTGTCAGTCGGAGAGTCTGGCTGTATTGGGCGATGTATGGACAAACAGTCATCAGCTGAGAGATAATACAGTGCGTTTGTGATGTATTTGTAAGAGTTGCCAGTACGCCAGTAAGTGTTACGGCCGTACTGAGTGAGTACTTACTCGGACAATCCGCAAACATGTACGGCGGGATTTGGGTTCCAAGGCGCAACACGTACCTGCCGGTCGTTGATCACCACGGTGGGCAGGATGTTTATGTCCCCGCGTCGGCCGTCGTCCAGCTGCATCTCTTGTTCGTGTTCAAGAACGTCGTTAACCACGTCCGCGGTGACGTCGCCGACGCACGCGCGAATCGCGTCGACGTCCAGGGAAAGCGCGACGAGCACCGACTCGGCGCACTCCAGGTCGTTGAACCGGCCGTTCGCCATGGTACACGCGTCTTCGAACTGCGGTTGTTCACGAAAAGGGTCAGTCTTTAGTGATGTTCGTAACTTGTATGAGCAAAAAGTCGTATTACTTTCCGACTGTACTCCATACAGAGCAGTAAACAGTCACCCGTAACGAGGCCGAACTGCGTGGGGATTTGGGAAATGAAAAACACGTACCTGCGTGACGTAGTCCCACCACTTCCAAGGCGAAGCCGTGGCGTTGGCTTCCCGGAACACACACAGCGTCCGCAGGTTTTCGGTCACCACGTCGGCGCCCGAAAACCCAGCCGCGAAATCGGAATCCGGATCCGGACAGCAGTACCGGCCGTTGTTGATGCACTGCTGCACGCAAAACGGTTCGTCAATCGCTTCGGGGGGGCACAGCCACGTGACGTAGTGCGGGGTGAACTGGGTGTACCCGTTTTTTTCAAGCGTCACCGCGGTTTCCTTGAAGTCCTTGATGAAGCCTTTCTGGGCGTCGCACTTAGCGCCGCAGTTATCGCCGCTGTTGGTCCAAAGCTCCCACTCCACCCGGCTATCGGGATGCGGAAGCACGTCGGTCCAGTTCAGGGTGACCAAAATGGTTGTGCCTGCGGTTAAAATGGGCTCGAAGATATCGCCCGTGGCTTTCGTGACCAGCCCTACTGGGACGGTGATGTTCGCCGCCTCCCCCACGCTCTGGTCATCCGCGCTCGCGTCCATCGTCACCAAAGGCTCGTCTATTACGGGTAACGAGGAGTAACGGGGTAATAGGGGCAAACAGTCGTGGAGGTGGTTAGTACTTGGTGCGCGTGTCCTGGAGGTCGTCGGTTCGAAGTCACGTTTGGGTTTGGTAGGGGTGGGACGAGCGCTATGCGCAAACAGTCGGGACAGCTGCTTCAACAATAAACGCACCCACGTTGTCCACGATGATAACCGCGTCGGCGCCCGCGTTTTGCGCGTGGAGCGCCTTTTTCGTAAACGCGCAAAATCCTCGGTCCAACACCACCACGGATGCGCCTTGGCCGGGGGACCGCGGGAACGGGGCGTTCTACAGGTGTTTGGGGTTTAGTGTTACGGAAGGGTAGGGTTTGGGAAGGGTGAGGGTCGGTTTAGGGTTTGGGGAATCAGGGCGGAGGATGTGGGCGGGGATGTTTCAAAATCTTTAAAAACAAAAGCGCCAAAGCGACGTCAGAATGGAGAGTGACCAGATCTGTGTTTGTGTGGTAAAGAAACAGCACGTACGTATGGGTAGCACGCGTCTTGGTCATCGGGGGGGTAAACCAGCTTGCCACTGCGTTTGGGATGGTGCGTGGTCGGTCAGATAGGTGGAGGGAAAGGCGTGGGGGGATGACGCGGGCGAGGGATGGGAGTTTGAGGCTGAGATCTGGCTAGACATAGTGACGACGCGTCACGCGACAAAGGAAAGTCGGCAAACGGGGAACATATGGGTACGTACGACAGCGTGGCTCCGTAGATGGGCGACCCGAAGTTCGCGATGGCCATGGCGTATGCCCCCGCGACTGCGGTGGGTAAACGAACCACCACGTTGGCTTTCTCGACGTGGAATATCGCGGACGCGAACTTCGGGGCGGAGACGACGAGCGCGAAAAGCACGGCCACGAATGCGAAAGAGGAACATCTGCCGATGGTGCCGCGACACGTCATCGTTCGTGATACGCGCGACGAGTGCGTGTTTACACCCACGCGTGCGTTACACACAGCGGTGGTCTCAACCGAGACGCGACGAAGGCGTGTGTATCAAACAACCGCGATTCCTCGCGAGCGCGTGACAGTGACGACGTAACCGATGGCGTTCGACAAGAAATTTGGCGCGTGAAAAGTCGTTTCGGGACCCGAATCATTTTTTTTTGCGAGTGAGACTGATGAGATGAAAAGCCTCGCGAGACACCAGTACTCGTACCCACCATGTACTCCAGCACAGGCAAGCGTCTCTTTCTTCTATGGGCATCGTGTTTGCCACGATGCCGCGAATGTTCTTCTTCCTGTTTGCACTGCTTTTGGTAAACGCGGTTTAGTTAGCGGTTGAAACTTGCAACGCATCACACTAGGGTAACCCTAAATCCCAACCTCCAGGAACTCCAAATCAAGCAGCATCGCCGCGCACGCGGCGCGGCGCACGGCGTCGTGCGTCCACTCTTCGTCGCCGTCCGTGGCTTCCCTCGCGACGTCCTCGGCTTGCTTCATCAGTCCTTTCCCGCCGTCGCCCAGGCGCTGGCTCATTTCAAACACCAGGGCTCGGTCCCCGCCTCCGGAGAGGGACTTTTCCTCAGTGTCTTCGTAAACGCCTTGTCGCATGCGTTCCATCAACTCAGAGATGAAAAAGAAAGTGTCAGTCTCGTATGGGCAATCAGGGAGGCGGTGTGTGGTAAATGGAAATACGCACCTCCAGCCAGCTCCCGCCGCCGCCATCGCACTTGTCCGTCCCGCGGTGGCCCGAGAGTTGCCACGCCAACGCCATCACCAACTTCGCTTCTTCCCTGGCGCGATAAAAGCCGAAAGTGTCAGTCTCTCGTAATTTGTGTTACGTAAACAGTCAGGGTAATCGGGCCGATCAGGGAGGCGGAACGTGGTTATTGGGAAAGGCCCTTACCACGGCACCAAGCGCATCGTCGGCGTTGACGAAATAAGCGCCACCAGCCACTCCCGTCGTCGCTCCGACTCCGTGTTCAGGGTACCCCGCACCGCCATCGCGGCGTCGTGCGCGGTACCGTTCGCGGATCCCCAGTTCCACTCACGCGATGTCCAGGTCACAGCGGGAAGGCGAACGCCCGTGCCCCTTGGGGTGGTGGCGTCGCCGACGATATCGGGATCTACGGTTTCGGCAGGGGACTCGCCGGTTGATGCGCGAAGCGCAATGGCACGCCGCATACCACGATGACGACCGCACGTGCGTTGGATACCGCCCGCGACGCTCGCGAAAGAGCCGACGACGGAAACCGACATCCGGTGACGCGCCGGAGGTGCTGTCTTGTGTGAGGGTTAAGGCTGTGGGCAAAGGCGACGTCGGCACTTTCGACGATATTTCGGGTCGAAGCTGATTTTCCCGAAAAGGAATAATCGATTACATCTGGAAGGTCCTGGTTGACTCTCCTCGCATCACTTCCTCGCGCACCATGGGCGCGCTTTCCGACCGCCTCGCCGGTTTCTTCGACGAGCGCGGTTCCTTGACCGACGACGGCAGGATCGCGGCTGCGGTGGCGTACATGATTTGCGTCGTAGTCGTGTTGCGGCGTGTGAAATTTTTCCTGATTCGATTGTTTCCCTCGAACGTGCTGGAGTTTGTGCCGTACAAACACGACGCCAAGGGCACGGACACCGTGTGCGTTGATTGCACGCACAAGCACCTGCCCACCCTGACGCACCACAAGGAAAGCAGTACTCCTGATTATCTGAAAGGAACCACTGGTGACACGTCAACGGATGTGGTGCTAAACGCGCTGACGCACCCCACCGGGTGGGCCCCTGCGCGAACCGCAACGAAAGTGACGTGTAACCATTTCGACATCGACGGTTTGTTGAGCGTCTGGGCGCTGATTCACCCGCTGAAAGCGCGGCGGCACGAGGAGCTGCTGCGCGCGTGCGCGCGGCTTGGAGATTTGCGCGAGCTCGGCCTGGATATGGACAGACGTGGTAACGACAACAGTGCAAACAGTCACCAAATAGTTCCCCCCGGGTCGCTAAGCGACCAGGCGTTGCGTTTCTGTTGTTTCGTAAACGCGGTGGAGACGCAAACCTTCACGGCGCCGTTCGTTGGGGACGAGTTCGAGGAATCCAGGAAGAAGTACAAACACTTCCTTCCTATTGTAAGCGAAGTGATTGACATCATCGTGTTCCACGCGGAGGTCCACGCGGAGGCGGCGTCGTTGGGTGTGGGGGATACTAGCAAGAGTAACGGCGACGATATCGATGCGAGCAACGCGTCACGAAAGGGTGCGTACGCGGATGGAAAAGAACCTGCCGCCGAGGTGGAGACGAAACGAATCGCGATGAAAACGCGGGCTACATTTTTGGAGCTTTCCTTGGGCGACGCCGAACGAGCGACCGTCCTGCGAGACCTGCACCGGCTGTTCGACGAAACCAAAACGCAAATCGCGTTCAACAAAAACACTAACGTGGTTTTCATAAAAACTGCGGACGAAACCCCGTTTCACTACTACGCCTCGTTCTCGGTGGAACCGGGCGCGGACGTGGTTGTGTGCCAGAACTTCACGAAATACGAAATCGAACAGCGGTACGTGACGTTCGTGGATCTGCGAAGCCGTCCCACGACGCCGAGGCTTGATATGGCCGTTTTAGCGAAACGGCTCAACGCGTTGGAACAGAAACGCAACTTTGGAAACGCGACGACGAAACGTTGGGACGTTTCGGGGTTCACCGATTCCGGGCCTTTACTACGAATCAACTGTTCCGAAAACCGCCTGTCGAAAGCGCAGGTATGCGCGTAAGGCTTTCCCGAATCCCGCCTCCACGTTTTACCTCTAACGCTGGTGACTATTTGTCCACACGGCGCGATGTACTCGTCCTGCGAAGGGACGGTGTTTTCCTCTGCCTGTTTGCCCATGCAAGACTGACTCGGTTCGTTCCCAATCGCAGCGGTACGGCGCCCCCTATGAGCGCCCGATTTTCGAATCCAAAATCGGCATCGACACGTTCGCGAAAGAGGTTGCCGGTTTCTTCGAGTTTGGGCTGTCAGAGATGGCCAAGAAAGGAATCGTTCCCGGCGGTAGCGATGCTAAGAGCGTCCGGAAACTCGGGTGGAGCTGGAAAGAAACAAGGGACGCGCATGACGCGGTGGACTGGGAAGGGTGGGGAAGCGAGAAGAGTTAAGAGACGAGGATTTTTAAACGCCTTCCGGTATCAAGAAAGTCGCTCGATTCGACGGTACGTAGTCTATTAATATTACAACTACCTATCCATTGTTACTCGATCCATACCTAACTACCTATTCGAAACCCTAACCCTAACTACCTGCCCGAAACCCCCGACTACCTACCCGAGATCCAGACTCGCCACGGCGAGGGTTTCGTTTGGCGCGCCCGGTTCCCTTAGTTGTCGCTCAACATCTCCGTCCAAAACTTCCAGACACATCGCCATACGAGTGGTGATTTCGCCCGGAGTAAATCCCGCCTTCTCCAGCGCGATATCCATACCCTCGCTGGCGGTAAATGTAGGGTAAGTCATCCCGTTTTGTATCCCAAGAGGCGAAGGGACGTACGCCACGAGTTTTTTCACGCCGCCCTTTCGCGACGCGTCATCCTCAACTTTTCGTATCGCGTCGGCGACAAACTTCTCGCGTTCCGTCGCGTTCCTTTTCCCGCCACCGGCGTCCACAACCCCCCACGGCCCTAAATACACAACATCCCCTCTTGTGTGTGCCAAGGCGTACCCTGTGTCTTTATCGACCACGCAAAATTCGTTCGGCGAGGTATCAAACCACGCTTTCAGTAACGTTT